>Ga0156398_1040_pt1 | contig 14264 bp, 11 predicted proteins | sample RifOxyA3_FD_108042 | JGI IMG/M metagenome (GOLD analysis project Ga0156398, IMG submission 108042) | Candidatus Melainabacteria bacterium RIFOXYA12_FULL_32_12 | reverse complement strand
AAAAAATTATTAAGTGTTTTAGATATTAAATTAAACATTGCAATTTGTATTCTGGTAATATATCTTGCTTATCTTGTTTTTCCTATGCCTACTAGATTTGTGGTTAGCCCTGCTGTTTATCCTGTAGGATCTTTGGAGTTTATAAAACAGAATAATTTGTTTGGAAATCTGGCAATTACATATAATTGGGGGAGTTATGCATTATGGAAAATGTATCCACAATGCAGAGTGCTTATTGATGGAAGGTATGAGGAAGTTTATCCTAATGATATGTACTTATTAGCTTTAAAATTTTCTGAGCATATAGGTAATGACTGGGCCAAGTTCTTAGATATTTTCCATACAGATATAATAGTGGCTCCAAAAAGTGCATATAAGCCTCAAGATTTGCAAAGTCTGACTAATTGGAAGCCTGTTTATGAAGATATGGTTAGTGTTGTTTTATTGCCACGAAATAAAGTTAGAGATTTTGAGTTTTATCCTAATTACAGTAATACAATTTACTGGCAGGAAGATTTCTCTAAACCAGTTGATTTAAAATGAGCTAGAAAATGAAAAGGTTTTTCTTTTATTTAACTTTAATATTAATTTCATATATTTGTGCTGTTATTGTTAATCATCCTGATAATGATTTATGGGCTAGATTAGCGGTAGGTTCACTTTTCTTTCAGACTGGCGGTGTATTAAGGCATGATATTTTTGCTTATACTCCGACAAAGGATTTATGGGTAGATCATGAATGGGGTTCTGGTGTTATTTTTTATTTTTTTGTTGACAAATTTGGTGATTGGGGATTGTTTTTACTAAAAGCCATATTATTACTCATGATTTTTGTATTGTTAAGTAAAATCATTAGGCTGTATATCGAGAAAAATTTGCATATTGAGGTATTTTATTTTATATTTCTTGCTTTTTCTATTCTTCCTGGAATCGCTAATCTGTTACGATCACAGATATTTACTCTTTTATTCTTTGTTTTCTGGATTTATATATTGGAAAGAGTACGTAGAGGAGAAAATAGATTATTGTGGACGTTGCCTGTGACAATGATTATCTGGGCAAATTTGCACGGAGGATTTGTTACAGGGCTTGGATTATTGCTCATTTATGCGCTTGGAGAGTATTTAAATAAGAAGGATTTCTTAAAATATCTTTGGATTCTTGGGCTTAGTATTTTAGTCACTTTAATAAATCCTTATGGAATAAATTACTGGTCTTATATTCTCGATGCCACTACCATGTCTCGTTCATTAATTGGAGAATGGATGCCTGTATCTCTCGTAGATGGCCCATTTCATATTATTAATGGGGTTAGCATTCATATACTTTCAGGATTTTTCCTATTTTTATTATTAACACTAATTGTTGGAATAAGGTTATTGATTAATCAGACTAAAGCTGACTGGGTTAAGATTTTACTTATTGGAATAACCCTTTATTTAGGGTTAAAACATCAGAGGCATGTTGTTTTCTTTATTTTTGTTGTTTCAGGATTACTGTATCATCAATATCTTGCTCTATTTTACAGCATATTTGACTTAATTAAAAATAAAATGGGAGAAAAATTCAGTAGATATCTTGTATTGTCGAAAAACATGCTAGTTTATGTATTGATAATTAGTGCTTGTATGTTTTTTGTTCCTACATTACCTAATAAAATAGCAGTAAAACCGATATTTTATCCTGTAGGAGCGTTTGAATTTATAAAACAAAACAATTTGTCCGGAAATTTAGCTACTACGTACGGCTGGGGAAGCTATGCATTATGGAAATTATATCCTCAATGCAAGGTACTTATTGATGGAAGGTATGAAGAAGTTTATCCTAATGATGTTTATGAACTTGCGATGAATTTTTCTGAACACTTGAATGATAATTGGTATAAATTTCTAGATTATTTTCATACGGATATAATTGTTGCTTCAAAATTAAAATATTTGTCAGATGATCTTGAAATACTGGGTGGATGGAAGGTTGTTTATGAGGATGCCGTTAGTGTGGTATTTTTACCTCTAGATAAGATTAAAGATTCTTATATTTATCCAAATTTCAGAAGTAGAATATATTGGCAAGAAGATCTTTCTAAGCCAGTTAACTTGAATTAACATAAGTAAAGAGTTTTTTCTTAATTCACTCTTTTAATAATTTAAGTATTATAATTTTGATTAAATAGTGTGGGTGGAGCTGAATAGTATATGAAAAAGATAATATTTTACCTTGTTTTGGCACTAATTTCAGGTCTTTTATCAATTATTTTAAATTTTCCTGACTGGGATTTGTGGGCAAGATTAGCTGTAGGTTCTATTTTCTTTCAGACAGGAAGTGTTTTAAAGCATGATATCTTTTCTTATGCACCGACAAAAGAATTATGGATAGATCATGAATGGGGATCAGGTGTTATTTTCTTTTTCATAATTCGACATTTTGGTGATATAGGCTTATTTGCTTTTAAATTTATTATTTTATTTTTAATTTTATTATTAGTAGAAAGAATTATAAGACTATATGTTGATAAAAGTCATAATATTGCGCTGTTTTATCCGATTTTTGTCGGTTTTTCCATTTTGCCGGCAGTTCAGAATGTAATTAGATCGCAGATGTTTACTTTTCTCTTTTTTACTCTTTGGCTATATGTGCTGCAGAGAGTACGTAGAGGAGAAAATAGATTGTTATGGATATTGCCTGTGACAATGATTATCTGGGCAAATATTCATGGCGGCTTTATCGCAGGATTAGGGCTATTATCTCTTTACGCTGTTGGAGAATTTCTAAATAAAAACTATTCTATAAAATACTTTGGTACTCTGATACTTAGTATTTTAGCTACACTAATAACTCCATATGGGTTTAAGTATTGGCCTTATATTTATGAAGCTACTACCATGCCACGTTCATTAATTCCTGAGTGGCAGCCTATTACTCTGGAAGGACCTGCCAATTTATTCTTTGGTGTTCCTATTCATGCTTATTTAGGATTTATGATATTTGCTATATTAGTTTTGATTATAGGCATATGGCTGTTTATAAAAAAGACAGATACTGACTGGGTAAAAATTTTAGTGGCTTTTGTAATTCTTTATATGGGATTAAAACATCAAAGGCATGCTTTTTTCTTTATAATAGTTGCATCCAGCTTGTTTTACTATCAATATGTTTTGTTTTTGAAAGCTTTAGTAGAAAGATTTAAAAATAAATTTGGCAATAAAGTTGAGAGCGGTTTTAATGCTTTAAAGATTGCTTTATCCTTAGGTTTTATAGTTATCCTAAGTAGCTTATTTATGAAAATTATTCCATTTGAACCAGCTAAATTTGTTGTTAACCCTGATATTTATCCTATAGGATCATTTGAATTTATAAAGCAAAATAATTTGTCTGGAAATCTGGCAACTACATACAACTGGGGTAGTTATGCATTATGGAAATTGTATCCTCAATGCAGAGTACTTATTGATGGTAGAAGTGAAGAAACTTATCCGCAAGACATTATTGATCTCACAGCTATTTTTTCTGAAAAGCTTAGTTCAAGATGGACGGATGCTATTAACAAGTTTCATACTGATATTATAGTTGTATCTAAAAGAACACATAGTTTACAAGACCTTATGACTTTACCGGGTTGGCAGATTGTCTATGATGATGCAATAAGCGTATTACTCTTGCCAAAAAGTAAAGTTAAAAATACATACATCAGGCCAAATTTTGATAATCAGGTATACTGGCATGAAGATTTATCAAGACACGTCAACTTGAACTAATTGGTTTATAATTTATTTGTGTAGCAATTGTGAGTAAATTAATGGTAAATGTTCACGAAAAAGTTAATATAAGTAACTCGGTAATACAGAAAATCGAGTCAATCCTTGGAAAAGATAATGTTCTTAGAAGTATTGAGGAACGCTATTGCTACGCATACGATGCTACTGCGATAGGTGAAGATTTATATTTACCTGATTTAGTAGTATTACCATCTAATAAAAATCAAGTAAGCGAGATTTTAAAAATTGCCAATGAGAATAATATACCTATTGTTGCAAGAGGTGCAGGTACAAATCTTGCCGGAGGTTGTATTCCTCTTAAAGGTGGAATTATCATACATTTTTCTAAAATGAATAAGATAATAAGTGTGGATAAAGATAATCTCATGTGTACAGTTCAGCCCGGTGTTGTCGTAGATAAACTGCAAAAAGAGGTTGAAAAAGATGGCTTATTTTATCCGCCTGATCCTTCAAATTTAAAAGTTTCAACAATTGGTGGCAGTGTAGCATTATCTTCCAGTGGTCCAAGATTTTTTAAATATGGTGGTACTAAAGATTACGTTATAGGTCTGAAAGTAGTACTTGCAGATGGCACTATAATGAAAGTCGGCGGAAATACAGTAAAGAATGCTACAGGATACAATTTCACTCAGCTTTTAATTGGTTCTGAAGGTACTCTGGGTATAGTTACCGAGATAACACTGAGATTAATCCCTATGCCTGAAGATAGGAAAGTTCTTCTGGCTTTCTTTGATTCTATTGATAACGCTGCTAATACTGTAACTAACATAATATCATCTAAAATTACTCCTGCTACTCTTGATCTGATGGATAAAAATACTATGCAAACTATTGAAAATTTTCATGCCACAGGATTATCAGTTGATATGGATGCAGCATTAGTCATTGAAGTAGACGGTTTTAGTGATGCAGTTAGTGTACAGATGCAGCAAATTCTAGAAATTTGTAATAAATTTGGTGCAAAAAATATCCGTGTTTCTCAAAATGAGCAGGAAAGAGAAGAAATCTGGTTTGCAAGAAGATCAGCGTTTGGAGCTGTTGCAAGGTTAAGACCTAATGTAGTAACTGAAGATGCGGTTGTTCCAAGAGATAAAATCCCTGAAATGATTAAAGAAATAAGAAGAATAGCTGATAAATACAACTTACTGGTTTGTATTATGGGGCATGCCGGTGATGGAAATATTCATCCTAACTTTTCTCTTGATCTTCGTAATGAAAATGAAGCCAGGAATTTTGAAATGGCTACAGCAGAATTGTTTGATGCTGCTATAAGACTTGGAGGTACTTTGTCAGGAGAACATGGAATTGGCATGGCAAAGGCTAAGTATTTAAATAATGCTATTGATAATAATGCAATTAGCTATATGAAAATGATTAAAGGTATTTTTGATCCTAAAGGAATACTGAACCCTGGAAAAATATTTTATCTAAAGTAGGTTATATTAGTATTTAAAGTCGTTAAACAAAATGAAATTAATAAAAGATTATTCTGAAGAAGTTTATAAATGTAGCAAATGTGGATTATGTCAAGCCGTATGTCCCGTTTTTGAAGCTACAGGTTTGGAGACAGCCGTTTCAAGAGGAAAGTTTACTCTTTTAAATGCAGCATTGAATGGTAAAATTGAGTTTAATAAAAATTTGTCCAAGTATTTAGACCTTTGCCTTGGCTGTAAAGCTTGTTATGACTTTTGCCCAAGTGGTATATCTGCTGAAGAAATTATTAATACAGCAAAATATCATAGCTACAAGCTAAATGGACTTGGTTTTTTAAAACAGTTTATAGTTACAAACTTTGAATCTAAGATAAATTTGAGCTTATTAAGATTATTAGTACATATTTATAGGACTACCGGGTTAATTAAGTTGGCACAAATAGCTACTAACATTATAAAGCCCTTAAAAAATCCAGTAGATCTGTTTAATACTCAGGTAAAAGAGAATATTAGATATAAAAAACTATCTTCTAAAAAAGATGGCTCCCAGCTTAAAATTGCTTATTTCCCCGGCTGCATCAATAATTATGTAAATTCGAGTGTTAAAAATTCAGTAATGATGGTTCTTGAGAGGAATGGTTTTAAAGTTCAAATTCCTGATTTTTCTTGTTGTGGTATTCCTGCTCGCAGTGCAGGAAATATAGATAGTTTTGTAAAATTAGCTAAAGATAATCTAGAAAAAATAGATTCTGATATAGATTATTTGATAACGGATTGTGCTTCATGTGGATCTGTTTGGAAGATTTATGAAGATGTTTTATATGGGGAATTAAAGGAAAAAGCTGCAATAATTGCAGAAAAAGCAATAAATATTAATAAATTTCTGACTATACAGGATATTTATATTCCTAATAATCTAGAAATAAACAAGTCTGTTACTTATCACGATCCCTGCCATCTAAAAAGATTTCAAGAAGTATATCAGGAGCCAAGAGAGATTTTAAAAAGAATCCCCGGCTTAGAATTTCTGGAGATGGAAGATGCAGACAAGTGTTGTGGTGCAGCTGGTACTTTTTGTGTCAGTAATCCTGAGATATCAAAATTAATATCTGCTCAAAAGGCTAAAAATATATTAAATACCAATGCTGATATTGTAGCCACTAGTTGTCCATCTTGCAAAATAGGAATCACGCAAGGTTTAATCCAGAATGATAAGCAAATTCCTATTTATCAACCTGTGGAGCTTTTGGCTAGCTTATATTTAATGGAGTAAATATTAGTTAACATTCATATTTTTGAAGTTTTTAGCTAGAGTTAATGCTGCTGGAGCTAATAACACAACGAACATAGAAGGCAGTACGAATAATACAAGAGGAATAACCATCTTAACACTAGCTTGAGCTGCTAATTTCTCTGCTCTTTGTCTTCTTTTTGTTCTCATTGTATCAGAATATACTCTTAGTGATTGAGCTATGCTTGTACCCAGTTTGTCAGTTTGTATTAATAAAGCTACAAATGACCTTAAATCAGGCACATTATTTCTGTTCGCCAGTGCCCTAAATGCTTCTGATCTTGGAATCCCTGACATAATATCTTTACTGACTCTTCCTAACTCTTTCGCAAGTATTGGGCATGTTCTGCCTAATTCTTGAGATACTCTTACGAAAGCAGCATCTAAACCAAGTCCTGATTCAATACATACAGTAAGTAGATCAAGAACATCCGATAAATTGTAAGTTATTTCAATATATTTTATATGCGCAAGTCTTCTTAATTTAAAGTCCGGGAGTCTAAAGCAGGTAAGCGGTATTATTATAAACAGCATCATTTTTAGGCCAGGATTTAATTCCCCTGATATTGAGAGAATAAATGCCATAAGCCCACCTAAAACTGCAAATGCCACTTTCTTAGCTACATGCTTATATACATCTTCGTCCCCTGAAGCTAATCCAGCTTCTAAAAGGAGTTGCTTAGTTGATTTTGGATCTATATGCTTATATATAATAGAGGTAATTGGGTCAACAAGCTTCATAAGATTTTCTATTAAGCTACTTTTTGGCTCTTCTTGCTGTACTTCATTATCTTCAGGCTTTTGTGACGTAATTTGTCTTAATCTTGCTTGTACTAGATCTTCATCGGATTCTCCAGTAAAAAGAAAAATAACATAACTTATACCTGCTGCTATGATTATAAAAAATAAGAAATCCATACGTTGAGTCCTTTGTAAAAAGTTGTGTTTTATACTCTAATATCAGTTATTTTATTGATAATCACATAACCCATGCCAGCCATCATAACTGCAACGACCAGTGCAATTTGACCCGGTAAGGTCTTGAACAGAGGTTCTAAATATGTTGGATTCATTGACCATATAATGCCACCAATAGCAAAAGGTGCAATAGCTAAAACTAAGCCCGATAGTTTAGCCTGAGCTGTCTGTGTTGCTATTTGTCCAAGTAGTTTAAATCTTTCTCTTATAGTGTAGTTTAAAGTATCCAGTATTTCTGCGAGGTTACCACCAATTTCTCTTTGAATTAAAACTGCTGTGATAAAAAATCTTAAATCTATACTCATTGGTAAATTGTCTGCCATTCCTTCTAATGCGTCTCTTGTATCTCTACCCAGACTAATATCATCAGATGCGACTTTAAAGATCTGATTAACCGGTTCTGGCATCTCTTTAGATACCATTTGAAATGCCGATAATAGTGAGTGTCCTGCTCTTAGTGAGCTTGATATAAGATCTAGTGCATCAGGAAATTGGCTTGTAAACATATTGTATCTTTTTTTAATTCTCATTTTAACCATTACAGTCGGGAATGCAGCTGCAAGCACTGCCAATATTAAATATACAAAGAATCCTGCTGGATTTAGCGTTCCTAATATAAAACATAATAATGCAGGTATTACTGATATCATTATAAAAACATCAGCTTTCAAATTTATATCTGCTATTTTCAATTGTTTTTTTAATAAGTTAAAAAAATTGAACCTGCAAAGAAATTCTCCCAGAGCTTGGAATTTATATTCAGAATCTTTAATTAATTCATTGATTTCTACCTTTTCCATTTCAGCCATTATGGGATTTTGAGATTTAATTTTGGAAAGCCTAGCTATTGGACTAGATTCTTCTTGCTGTCCAATATTAAGTATTATATAAGTGACTGCTACGCCTACTATAATTGATAAGAGACCATATATCATTTTTCAGCCCATTGATCTATTTTTTTAATCTATTCATTAACGAGTTATTACCCTTGTTTTCTGGCGTTTTAGCTGGTTTATTTTCTTGTGATGCAACAGAATTTGGCATTGCTGGATTATTTCTATTACCTTCTGTGAATTTTTGAGCCTTTAAGTTTGGCGGCTCATTACACAAATAGACAGGGGGAGTTTTTGCGTCAAAATGCTCTGGTGGTAAAAATATGCCTTTTGCCTTACATTTATCTAAGAATCTTGGCCTTACTCCTGTTGCAACGTGACATCCAACGACTTTAGTATTTTCATCTATACCATATTGCTCCCAGCGAAATATGTCTTGCATAGTTATAATAGTACCTTCCATGCCGACTATTTCTGTTATGTATGTAACCCTACGTGAGCCATCACTTAGTCTGCTTGCTTGTACTATAAGATGAACAGCTGAACTTACTTGCTGTCTTATAGTACGCTCTGGCAACTCGATTCCTGAGAACATAACCATGGTTTCGAGCCTGCTCAATGCATCTCTGGGAGTATTTGCGTGTAAAGTTGTTAAAGATCCATCATGGCCGGTGTTCATTGCCTGTAACATGTCTAGTGCTTCAGCTCCACGGCATTCCCCTATTACTACACGATCAGGTCTCATACGTAAGGAGTTGATAACCAGATCTCTTGCAGTTATTGCACCGGTTCCTTCTATGTTTGGTGGTCTTGTTTCAAGTCTTACAACATGTTCTTGTTGAAGTGATAATTCAGCAGAGTCCTCTATTGTGATAATACGCTCATCGTCAGGGATTCTGGCAGATAAACTATTTAGTAATGTTGTTTTACCTGCACCTGTTCCTCCTGATATTACTATATTCAACCTTGACTTTACTGCTGCCTCAAGTGTTTCCGCCATTGCAGTAGTCATAGAACCCCATTTTAATAAGTTTTCCAGACTAGCTGCATCTGCTTTAAATCTTCTTATAGATAATGATGCTCCATCAATTGCCAAAGGTGGAATAATAGCGTTGACCCTTGATCCATCCGGCAGTCTTGCATCTACCATTGGTGATTTTTCGTCAATTCTTCTGCCTACTTTTGATACAATTCTTTCAATAATATTCATTAAATGTGTATTATTTTTGAAAGTAACATTAGTTTTATAGAGTTTACCACCTTTTTCCACATAAACATGTTTTGCTCCATTAACAAGAATATCAGATATAGCAGGATCAGCTAAAAGTGGGTCTAGTGGACCATAACCTTTTATTTCCTGCAATATACCTTTTATTAGTGTTTCTCTTTCGCTTTTATTAAGTGGAGTTGATGAAAAGTCTGTTAATAATCGTTTTTCAATAAACTGCCTAATAAACTGAACCTGTTCATTTTCTGAATGATTTTCCCATGTAGTAATTGAATTGATTTTTTCAATCAACAGGGCGTGTAATTTGTCTTTTATTGTTTGCAATTCAGATAAATCTGATTCATATATGGCTAAATCGTCTATTTCACGTGCTGTTATTGGTTTATTTATTTCTGTATTTTTATTTAAACGGTCTCTTAGTGACATAGTTTACACCTTCCTATTTGCCCGAACTTAGAAATTTACCTATAAACGGGATTTTATCAAGACCGAACGAGCTAGAATTCTTGGTTAACTGCCTTACTGTTTTTCCACGTATTAAAACAGTATTGCTTAATAGACATGCTAAATCGTAAAAATTCTGCGATATATTTGAGCTATGATCTATCTTGGCAATGGGGACGCCCCTATTTATTGCTGACATTACGATAAAGTAGTTATTAGGGATTTTCCAGTATACAGGGTGACCGAGTGCTTCTTCGACGTCTTCGACAGTAATTTCTTCGTTTGGTAGATATCTGTTTATGACCAGTTTAATTTTCTTATCACTATAGTCAAGCCTGCTAAACAAATCCAAACATCTTTGAGTATTTCTGATAGAAGGCAAGTTAATCATAGATACTAGCAAAATGCTGTCAGAGGCGTCTAATGCACATAATGTTTTACTATCAAAGCTACTGCTTGTATCAACTACTATATAAGAAAATACTGACTTCATTATGCTAAGTACAGAGCTTATCTGCTCAGAAGTGATTTCCTCGGCTTGTTCTAAGTATGGTGGGTCTGCAAGGATGTATAAATCTTTGTCTTTATATTTTTCCAGTGAGCTTAAAAGGAATGATTCATCAATTCTGTTCAAATGTGCAGCTATATAAGCAATGTCAAATGATGGAGTTATATCTAAAAATGTAGTAACATCTCCTAATTGTAAGTTTAAATCAAGTAATGCAACTCTTTTTCCTGTGACTTCAGCAAGACTAACAGCAAGATTTGCTGCAATAGTTGTTTTGCCTATTCCACCCTTATTGCTGAATACAGTAAATATTTTTCCTGTTTGTCCATCTTCTTGTTCACTATATATAAGCATTTTAGCTTTATCAAGAGCTTTGCTTAGTTCATTTACATTAATAGGTTTTCCAAGGTATTCTGTTGCACCTGCTTTTAAAGCTTTTATTACGATATCAGAATTATTTTCTGTTGATGTGACTAATATTATGCAAGATCTATGTTGTATATTTATTTTTTCTATTATCTCAAGGGTCAGGTCACAATTATCGGAAATATCAATAAATACAATTGGGGGTCTTTCTTGTATAACCGCGCCATATCCTGCTGTAAGATTATTAAAATCACCAATTATATTGATGAAATTAAATGCCGCAAGTTGTTTCTTGAGATTATGTCTTGCATTATCTTTGCTATCGATAATAATTACAGGGATTAGATCCATATTATACTCCGTTTACTAGATTATCTGATTTTATAATTTTTGGAGTTACGAATATCATTAATTCAGTTTCGCCTTTTCTGAATTCTTTACTGGAAAATAATACTCCTAAGATTGGAATATCGGAGAGAAATGGCGCCTGGCTTCTTGATGACACAGTACTATTCTTTTGTATTAAGCCTGCTATTATAAGTGTTTCTCCATCATTAAGCTCTACAGTTGTGTTAACTCTTCTTGTTCTAATTCCATATATAACTATGCCGTTTGGCTGTGAAACTGTTATTGTTGTGTCTATTTCATTGACTTCAGGATTTATTTTAAGTTGTATTTTGCCTGATTCTTCCAGGATATCTGGTGTGAATTTTAAGTTTACACCTACATCTTTATATTCATAGGTAATCTGTCCACTTTGTGCATCCACGCCTGTTGGCACAGGAACCTGTTGGCCGGCATTAAAACTGGCTTCCTGCTTATTAATTGCCACCAGTTTAGGTTCTGCAAGTATTTTAATCATGCCTTCAGATTCATTTAAAGAAATAGAATTTGTTGTATTTAGTATAGGCAGGTAAATATTTGAGAGTTTAATGCCTGGTCCAATGCTGCCACCTAGACTATTTGATATTTCAAGATATTTAAACGGCTTTTTAAATTGTGAATTAAGGGGATTTAAGAACTTACCACCGGATGTTACACCTACAGATTTATTTCTTGTTAGATTTCTATTAGCTTCAGCCACTCTTATTTCTAGTACAACTTGCGGGGTAGGACTTTCTGCTAAGTCAACAAAATTAAAACCGTAAGCTGTAACAAGGTTTTTGATTTTTTCTTTTTTAATTGTAGAGGAAATTTTTCCTGAAAAAACTGCATTTGCAGGTGCCTGGCCCCCTGTAGCATTCTGTCCTTGCGTTGAGGTGAATTTTATATCAATGTCTTCATCTGGTGCTATATCTTTTAGTGCTAATAAAAGCGCTGTTGTATCATTTTTTACGTTTAAATCAAAGAATACGGGATCACCTTTTTCACCCCATATAATCAAGCTTGTGAGGCCTGCTGTTCTCCCATTTATCAATAATTCTTTTTTTGAAAGCATTATTACGTCAGCAAATTTAGGATCTGCTATTGATATTCTTTTAACCGGCTCATCAAGTCTTACTAATTGTGATTTTCCTACAATTGAGATTAATTGAGAAACCCCGCCACTAAGAGTGGCTTTGCTTTCTGAATACGGTGAAAATTTCTTTAAATAATCTATTTTATATTCAGAGTTTGTTCCATAGTTAATATCGTTATTTACAGAAATAGGGTTGTCTTCAACCTCTCTAGCATTTTGCACAGCAAGGCAATTATTATTAGCTAAAGATAAAGCTAATAATGCAGTGATTGTTAATATGATTTTGTTAGGTATTTTGGTCATTTCGTTTATTCCAGCTATTCTAATCATTAAATGTTACATCAGACTTAACATTTGCCTGTATTAATTCCACTTTTTGAGGAGGTTTTGAAGCTTTTTTAGGTGTCGCCGGTAATGGCAGATCTCCTATATTTTTACCATTAATTGGAGGTAACATACTATTAGGGATTGCCGGAGGGTTAAAATTTATAGGAAGTTCTGCGTTTCTTGATAGTGATTCAATTTTTGGTTTAGGTTTATCAGCTACCTTAATTACTTCATTATCATGAGTATTTCTTGTTACCAACTGTAATTTGCCTTTAACCATTGCTTCTACGAGTTTTTGTGTTTGAATGGCAGGTAGTTCAATCGTAATACCTGTTATTGTTTCAATTGGTTTTTGTCCTTCAACTGATGATGGGACTTCACCTTTTTCAAATGATATAATTTTGACATTTTGTACTATGAGCTTACCTTGATGTTCAGCGCTTTCTTTTGATGCTGCTACTATATCAAGTTTTGATCCGATATTTATGTATGAAGCAAAACCCTGAATATATTCTATAGGAATAGTTATTGCTCGTAAGCCTTGTGGGATTTCCAGGGTTTTTGTCTGTAGTTCTTTTAGTAATGGTGTAGTGATTGGATCGTTTTCATTTATGTTTTTATTGAGTGTAAACCCAATAATTGAGTCTATATTTTTAATATGTCCTGGTGGTAAGCCTGTTATTTTAAATTCTTTAAGATCCAGTGTCTCTTTAGTAAGTTTAGTCCCGCTTGCCAGAGGCTTTTTTGCAACTACAATTTTGATCATATCAGGGTCACTTGTAGTTTTATTGAGTGCAGAGCTTGCTGTATTTTTTAGGGAATTTATGAGTTGATTTTGTTCTTGTAGTTTTTTATTGTAATTGCCTAGCGTGGAGAAAATTATAAAACTCACAACCACACCTATTGTGATTGCGATAAGCAACTTCCGTTTATTTTTTTTTGGGCGCATTTATAGTTTAACCTCTACAATAACTCTTCCTCTAATTTCTATATCGGATAAATTTTAAAAAACTTTAGTTTGTGAGTTTAAAAAATTTGTAAATTGTTGCCGCAGTACACTTATCGCCTTTTTGTATCCTTTGGATATCACATTATTCGGTGAATAATGTGAAAATATTTTTATAATTCTTTAAGAATATCAGGATTTAAAATAATGATTATCCTTCAAAAAATTTAATTTATTATCGAGTAGCAAGCATTTTGTTGCATAATTATTAGACAAACTTTTAAGTTTATCTTTTAGCTTTCTATGATGAATAATGATTTAGATTATTCATTCATAATATTAATAATCTAAATCATTATTTCAATATTATAATTTTACTTACATTTACGAAGCTTTTTATTAAATTCTTTTTGAAAAAAGCTTATTATTTTCTTAAATAATGTAGCAGTACTTTTTATTTTATCAATGTCTTTAATAGAACTATTATCGCAAGATGGGTAAAATCGTACTTGTTTAGCATTATTTTTTGGTGATTTAGGATCCAGTATATAATTCATTAATTCAGGACTAAACACTGATTTCCTCCCAGTTAAAAAAGCAAAATATTATATAATTATAAAAACATATAATTATGTTTAATTGCCAATATTTCTGTATTTATAAAGATATAAGAAG
>Ga0156398_1038_pt1 | contig 14422 bp, 12 predicted proteins | sample RifOxyA3_FD_108042 | JGI IMG/M metagenome (GOLD analysis project Ga0156398, IMG submission 108042) | Candidatus Melainabacteria bacterium RIFOXYA12_FULL_32_12 | reverse complement strand
CGGGGAATTCTTTCGATTAAATCCTTGCTAATTAGATACTTAATAAATCTTTATTATTTCATCGGCATATTTTATTAAATACTTTAATAAAATTTCTAATAATTTCAATATTTTGGTTCGGATTAATTTCTATTAATTTTAGTAGTGCTACAACGAAAACCGCTAGCTTTAAATTAAGTCTGCTTGTTTCAAAGGCTATAGCTGATGACTTATGTTAGGTAATGAATATTACCTTAATTATTTATCTAGATTTTAAACCTTGCTTCACTTTTTCCAGTCATTAATAATAGGAGTACAATAAAGATAAAATCTATCTTTAAGAATAGAGAGAAAAGACCAAATATGAATTTTTTTAAAATCCTTTTTTTCATATCTTTGATTGTCATAACTTTTCAGTCTGTAAAAGCTGAAGAGATAACAATAAATAAGGGTGAAGTGCTAACCCTTGAGCGTTGTATTGATATAGCAATCAGCAAGAACCCAAATATAGATCTGGCTGATAGTACTACTAAGGTTTACGAAAGTAGAGTTGGGCAGGTTAAATCAGGTTATTTACCTCAAATAAATCTTTCTTCAGGCTATAATAGATTAAATTCTATTACTAATGTTGGAATTGATAGGGATAACAATAGCTATTCCGGGAGTGTTGGGGTAAATCAGCTTATATATGATTTTGGCAAAACTCCAACTAAAGTTAAAATTCAGGATTTAAACCTTGGTTCATCCAAATATGATTTGGATGATACGGTTATTTCTATAGCTTATAGCGTAAAACAGTCTTATTATAATGCACTTACAGCTAAAATCAGCAAGGATATACATACACAATCTATTAATCAATATGAGCAACATTTAAGGCAAGCAAAAGCTTTCTTTGAAGTGGGTACCAAGCCTAAAATCGATGTAACAACAGCAGAAGTCAATCTTAGTAATGCTAAATTAAATTATATTAAGGCTGATAACCTTTATAAAAATGCTATTGCTAATTTAAATAATGCAATGGGCATGCCGGATGCTCCTGAATACGATATAGATAATATATTTGCATTTAAACATATTGATAATAAGAGAGCTGATGACATAGAAATTTCAAGCAAATCAGGTAGTGAAAACTCACCAAGACAAGAAGACGACACTGTTTTAAAATCCAATGTGACTAAATATAATATAATCGACAATCTTACCTTTAAAAAATACTATATAGGTTTTGAAGATGCACTACAAACAGCGTTTGAGAATAGGCCTGACTTAAAATCTACTATAACAAAAGAAGAAGTAGCAAATGAATCAATTAAACTTGCTAAAAAAGATTATCTGCCTGTATTATCGGGAGCTGCCAGTTATGGACTTGGAGGAAGAGAATTTCCTCTTGATAATGGCTGGTCTGTTGGGGCAAATGTGACTATATCTGTATTTAATGGTTTTCTTACTAAGAAACAAATTGATGAAGCTAAAGCAAATTTGAATGTTGCAAAGTCCAGTGTTGAAATTTTAAAACAAAATATTTATCTTCAGGTCAAACAGGCATATATAAATCTTACTGAAGCTGAAAAGCGTATTCCTGTTGCTGAAATGACTGTAGATCAAGCTAAAGAGTATTTTGATTTAGCAAATGGCAGGTATAATGTAGGAGTTGGGAATTCTATAGAAATGCAGGATGCAGAAATAAATTATAATAATGCTCAATTATCATATGTACAGGCATTGTATGATTATAATGTAGCTCGTAGTAATCTTGAGAAAGCAATGGGTATCAAATGAAAAAAATAGCTATCAGCTTAATATTACTAGTTCTTATATCTTCCGTAATATTTTTTGTTACTAAAGATAAGAACAAGGCTCCTGAATACAAAACTGAGAAAATTACAAAAGGAGATATAGTAGAATCAGTAACAGCATCAGGTACGGTTAATCCTGTAACAAGTATTAGTGTTGGCACACAGGTTTCCGGTGCCATTAAAAACTTATATGTTGACTTTAATTCCCCTGTTAAAAAAGGTCAATTATTAGCACAAATTGATCCTTCATTGTTTGAAGCACAGGTAGAACAGGCAAGAGCAAATTTTAACAGTGCTCAGTCAAATATCTATAATGCTCAGGCAAATTTGCAGAAGATTCAATGTATTACTGATAATGATTATAAGACTTATCAAAGACAAAAAACGCTTTATGAAAAGAACTTTATAGCAAGAAGTGATGTCGACTTAGCTGAAACTACCTATAATACTGATAAGGCCCAAATAAATTCAGCTAAATCTCAGATAGGTTCAGCTCGAGCACAAATTGCTCAGGCTGCTGCCGAGTTAAGAAATAAACAGACCAATTTAAGATATACAAAAATCATCTCTCCTGTTGATGGAATTGTCGTATCAAGAAACGTTGATGTAGGGCAAACAGTTGCAGCTAGTTTTCAAACACCTACCTTATTCCTTGTTGCTCAGGATTTAACCAAGATGCAGATTGATACAAATGTTGCTGAAGCTGATATTGGAAAAGTTAAAGCAGGTCAGGAAGTTGAATATACTCTTGATGGATATCAGAATGAGACTTTTAAAGGTAAAGTCAAGCAAATAAGAATAGCACCAAATGTAGTTCAAAATGTGGTTACATACAATGTGGTTATCAGTGTAGATAATAAAGACCTGAAATTAAAACCAGGAATGACTGCAAATGTATCAATAATTACCTCGAAAAAAGGGAACATATTACTTGCGCCAAATGCTAGTTTAAGATTTACCCCATATGTAGATGATGATGCCCCTAAATACAAAGAACAGGGTCTCTGGGTATTGGAAAATAATAAACCTAAAAGATTAAGTATAAAAACAGGAATAAGCAATAGTAGCTATACTGAGATAACTTCAGTAAATATGTCTGAAGGGCTGGAAGTAATAGTTGGCAAGATTGAGAAATCCAAAAAGAAAAAAGGTGGAGATCCCAGAATGAGAATGTTTTGATATGACACTCATCGAGATAAAAGATGTTAATAAGGTTTATACAGTTGGTGATATTAAGGTTAATGCGCTTAATAATATGTCCTTAATTATCAATTCTGGTGAATTTATATCTATAATGGGACCATCTGGTTCCGGCAAATCAACTTTTATGAATATACTTGGGTGCCTTGATATTCCTACAACCGGCAAATATTTTCTGGATGGAATTGATGTAACTCGATTAAACAAAGACCAGCTTGCAAATATTAGAAACTTAAAAATCGGGTTTATTTTTCAGGGATTTAATCTTATATCAAGAACAACAGCAATAGAGAATGTTGAACTCCCTATGATTTATAAGGGAGTATCACCAAAAGAAAGAAGAAAAAGAACGCTGGAAGTTCTTAAATCAGTTGGGTTGGAAGGTAGAGAACATCATACCCCAAATCAATTATCAGGAGGACAACAGCAAAGAGTAGCAATAGCAAGAGCTATTGTTAATGATGCACCAATAATTATGGCAGATGAACCAACAGGAAATTTAGACACCAAAACCAGTTGTGAGATCATGGAGCTTTTTACGAGACTTAATAAAGAATCAAATAAAACAATCATACTAGTAACACATGAAACTGAAATTGCTGAGTACAGTCAGAGAATTATCAGGTTTAAAGATGGAAATCTTGTTAGAGATGAGGTTATTTCTACAAAAATAGGATAAAAAATATGATTGATATAATCTCTATAATAAAAATCTCGTTCAGCGCTTTAAGAGTTAATAAAATGCGCTCTGCTCTGACTAGTCTAGGAATAATTATAGGTGTTGGAGCAGTAATTATAATGCTTGCTATTGGTTCAGGAGCAAATAAACAAATATCTGAGCAAATATCCAGCATGGGGAGTAATCTGCTTATCGTATTATCAGGAGCGACTTCATCAGGTGGTGTCAGAATGGGATCTGGAACTATGCCTACTCTTACATTTCAGGATGCAGAATCAATAAAGCAAGAATCTCAATCTGTTTCTAATGTTGCACCTATATTATCAGAAGTTGGGCAAGTAGTCTTCGGGAATCAAAACTGGTCAACACAAATCACAGGCACTACTCCTGATATGCTGATAGTGAGAGACTGGTATTTATCAGCAGGAAGAATGTTCACACTTGAAGATGTCAAAAACGCTACAAAAGTCTGTGTAATAGGTCAAACTGTTGCTTTAAATCTTTTTGGAGATCTTGATCCTATTGGAAGAACTATCAGAATAAAAGGTGTCCCCTTCTTAATAATTGGTTCTCTTGAAAGCAAAGGCCAATCAGCAAGAGGGCAGGATCAGGATGATACAATTATAATACCGATCACAACGGCGCAGAAAAAGCTTTTTGGAACGCAGTTTCCTGGCATGGTTAGAATGATTATGGTAAAGGCTAAAGACTCTGAAGTATTATATGCAGCTGAAAAAGAAGTAGCAGCTATATTAAGGGAAAGACACCATATAGGGATAAATCAGGAAGATGATTTTAGTGTAAGAAACCTTACTGAAACCATGCAAATGGCACAGCAATCTTCTAATGTTATGGCCTTTCTTTTGGGTGCAATAGCTTCAGTATCTCTTCTTGTTGGAGGCATAGGAGTTATGAATATAATGCTTGTTTCTGTAACCGAGAGAACAAAAGAGATAGGTATTAGAATGGCAATAGGAGCAAAAATATGGGATATTAGGCTGCAATTTCTGATTGAAGCTCTAATTTTATCAATGGCAGGAGGTATAGCAGGTATAATTATTGGGGTTGCCGGGGCGAATTCACTTGGTTCTGTTGCCGGATGGGCTATAGAAATCTCTCCTATGTCTATACTACTATCATTTAGTTTTTCTGGAATAGTCGGAATATTTTTTGGATTTTATCCGGCTTACAAAGCATCATTGTTAAATCCAATTGATGCATTACGGCATGAGTAAAAAATATTCAAGAGTTGCTAGTTTTTTGTATTAAGGAAGCAGCCTACAAAAATCACAAAAGATTTTGATGAAAAATCTTTTGTGATTTTTTCCGCAATATTGATGTCTTTATTTCCCAAAATTAACTATCAAAACCCAGGAAAGCCTGGATCGTTTGTGGTGAATCCCGGATTGCCTGATGTAAATGATGGTGCTGAATCAACAAAATTAGGGTCTGTAGTTGAAAACGGAGCTTGTGTTGTTAAAGTATAGTCATATGAAGTAAAAATCTCATCAGCTGTTTGTGTTGTGCTCATTTTTACTACCAGAAGATCATAGGATGATCCATTATGCGAATAACCAACTATATTTAGCATTCCTTGATTTAACTTGATTCCTTGAAAGATATCTTCCCCATCATCGGTTGCATTAAATCTTTTATCCCAGATTATATCTCCACTTGAATCCAGTTTTAATATTGCTGCATCATTAGCACCAGTAAATGAATGGCCAGTAACATAAATATTTCCTGTGGAGTCTACCTCTATACCTTTACCATAGTCTTGATCATGATCCGTAGCGTCATACATTTTTTGCCACAGAACAGTACCATTTAAATCCATTTTTACAACTGTAAAATTACGAGCATTAGGCCAGCCTTCTTTAGTGCCTGGAATATAAATATTTCCATCATGAATTACAATAGATCCACGATTATGGTCTCCATCAGAGTGATACCTTTTAGCCCATTGTAAAGTACCCGAGGAATTCACTTTAATCATTACAAGATGATCAAGATCTGAATACCCACTAACATAAACATTTTCTTGATCATCTAATGTTATTCCATATCCTTGATCATCGCTATCAGTATTAGAGGCGTTAAATCTTCTTTGCCACAAGATGCCACCATTAGAATCCAGTTTTAATATGAATATATCGTTATTAGCGCTAGCAATTTCTCCATTATATGTTTGTCCAGTAACATAAATATTTCCATCATTTATAGCTATTCCCCATCCTATATCGGTACCTGAAGAGCCATTAGGTTTGAACCTTTTCTGCCAGACTAATCCCCCATCCGAATCTAGTTTTATTACTGCTACATCAGTGTTACTAGCTGAACCTGACTCACCAGTAATATAAACATTGCCACCATCATCTAATGCTATAGCGTATCCCAAGTCATTTTTAGCTGCATCTGAAGAGTGATATTTTTTCTGCCAAATTATACTTCCATCCGTGCGTAATTTCATCGCCACTAGGCTAGAAACTGAGCCATCACCTGTTTCTCCAGTAACATAAATATTTCCGCTATCATCTAATACTATACTTGCTCCATTAGCATCTCCACAGCTATCAAGTTCATCAAGGGAAGAATTGAATCTTTTTGCCCATTTGCAGCTAGTAACCCCATTAACTCTACAGGCTGTATTGAATCCAGGATTGCAACAGGTACCATCGATTTCAGATACTATGTTGGCATAACCCTTATTGTAATAAGATTTAATTATATCTTCTATTTTTATTCTACCGTTATTGGCATCATTCACTAACATATTTAAATAATAATGCAAGTCATCGCTAGATCCACTTACATTACAATTAGCTATATCTTTTTGACAACTTTTAATGAAATACTGGCAGGCATCCTGCCCCCCCTGATCACAAACCTCTCTTAATATAGTTTTTGCTGCTGTTTGTTCATTAGTTGAGCCATGGTCTGCATAGAAGCCCAATGTTTCACAGGCTTTATTCTGTGAATACTTACAGCGTTTAATTGCTTCTAAGCATGAATCAGATCCAGGATCTGCCGCCAATTCTGCCTTTGCACAGGTAATAGCATAAGGATCTTGCCCATTTGTACCTATTTTAAGTTTGAATAAAGGAAATATTGCAGCAAGCAATATACTACTCATTGCTAATACAAAAAGCATTTCAGATAAAGAAAGCCCATTAAGTCTTTTTTTCATGAGTTCGTCCTATATTATATGGCTTAATCAAGTAGTATATAGGCTTTTAATAAATTAAGATCTAAGTGATCCCAGCAATTTAAAAATTATGTACTAATTTTTTCATATATTAAGAACCGTGTCAACTTTTGAATAGAGGCTTTTTTGTACTTATTTGAGTGCTACTTATGTCTTATATAAATCAGTCAAAGGCAGGGAAACCAGGGCTATTTGTAGTAAATCCTAGATCACTGGAAGTAAACGATGGGGCTGAATCTATAAAATTAGGATCTGTAGTCGTGAATGGAGCTTGTGTTGTCAGGGCATAAGTAGTAGAGCTAAAAACGTTATCACTTGCTGTTTGTGATCTATTCATTCTTACTACAAGGAGATCTTTTAAATTAGCACCATTATTTGAATAACCAACTATATTTAGCATGTCTCTATGTGCTTTCATACCTTGAAACATATCCCCTTCATGGTTAGTTGCATCAAATCTTTTATCCCAGACCATATTTCCATCGTTATCCATTTTTAATATTGCTGCATCATCATTACCGGCAGCGTTTATCGAATGGCCACTAACGTAAATATAGCCAGTGTGTTCTTCTACTGTTATATCTATACCATAATCATCACCATGATTACTGGCATCATATTTTTTACGCCATATGACAGCACTATCTGTGCCTATTTTCATTACTGTTATGCTGGTAGCATTAGGCCAGTCTCCTTTACTACCTGTTAGATAAAGATTCCCATAATATAATACCATCCCCCCGCGGGCTACATCCGCGTCAGAACTATATCTCTTGGCCCATTGTCCGGTACCGGCAGCATTAATCTTGATAAGTGCTGCATTATTATAACCTGCATCATTATCAAATGAATAACCGGCGACATAAACATCTTCATAATCTTTATCTACTATTATTCCATATCCTCGCTCGAAGCTGTTGGTATTAGAAGAATTATACCTTTTTTCCCATATAACACCTCCGGTTGAATTTAACTTTACTACGAATATATCATAAATTGCGTCAGCAACTTCGTAGTTGTCTGTTATTCCGGTAATATGAATATTTCCATTTTGTACAGCTATTGCCCATCCTTTATCTGTTCCTGTAGAGGCAGTAGGTTTAAGTCTTTTTCCCCACATTAAATTTCCGTTTGGATTTAGCTTTAATACTGCTATATCAGTGTTGCTAGCGGAAGTTGATTCTCCTGTTACGTAGACATTACCACCAGGATCTACAGCTATTCCATACCCACGGTCGTTTTTAGTTGTATCTGAAGAGTGATATTTTTTCTGCCAGGCTATATTTCCATCTGTTAGCAATTTCATAACAAGTATGCTTGAAACAGTACCATTATTTGTAGAACCGGTAACATAAATATTTCCGCTGCCATCTAATGCGATGCTTGAACCAACGTAGTTGTCGGTTTCATCATTTTTATGGTTAGGAGAGTCGAATCGTAAAGCCCAGGGACAAGTGGTACATGTGGGTGGTGGGCCTCCACCTCCACATGAAGTGATCCCTTTAATAATACATGCCGTATAAAGATCGGGACAGCAAGTATAGCTATCAACTTGATCAGTTATATTTGAGTATCCATAGTTATAAAAATTTTGAGCAATGTCTATAATTTTTAATTTACCTGAGTTAATAGTATCTACAGGAAGATTTAAGTAATAACGCAAATCATTATCACCAGCAATATCACAGGTGGAGTTATCATCTTTACATCTATTTGCAAAGTATTCACAACCCCTTTTGCCTCCTTCATCGCACACTTCTTTTAATATTGATCTTGCAGCAGTTTTCTCATCTACACTGCCTTCTTCCGCATAATAGAGCAATGTATCGCAGGCATTATTCTGGTCTTGTTTACATCTTTCAATGGAACTAGAACAGGCATCTGATTCAGGATCCCCAGCTTGCTCTGTTACTACGCAGGTAACAGTAGATAAATCTATGCCTTTATGCCCTTTTTTAACTAGCATTAAAGGGAGCGTCATAACAAATATGATACTGACTAACATCAATGATAGTAATACTTCAGCTAAAGAAAACCCACTAAATCTTTTTTTCATAAACTTATCCTGTATATATGGGTTAATAAGAATATACAATTGCGATTAGACTTAAGTGATCACAGCAATTTTAAAATATATCTTAATTTTTTCATATATTAAAAGCAGTGTCAACTTTTGAATAGAAGCTTTTTTATACTTATTTAACTTGATATTACGTACATTTTGCTTGTTAAATAAAAATAAGAGTTAAGAAGTGCAAATTTATCCGTAAAAACTCTTCTAGGACAATATGTATGAACGTTGCCGGTTCAATCAAATATGTTAAATATATTAATAATTAAGTTTTAGAAAATTTAAGTAATATCGCCAATTTAAAAAATAAAAAAGAAAGCTATTAGCCTTCTTTTTTATTTTTTAAATTGGTCTTCCAAAAGCCCTTGCTGCTTTTACCAGATTTTCTGGATATTCCAAGCCAATATGTTTATAAGCCGTAACCAGTAATTTGAATAAATCAGTCCAGCACCATAATTTGCTTTCTGTTTCTACAAGGTGATCTCCGATTTTCATATAATATGAACTTACGTATTTGAAACTTTTAACACCTATCTCTCCTAGTCTTGTCTCTTTAATAAACTCAAAGCCAATATGTTTTTCTTCGCAATATTCAATGATTGGCTTGATTATAGGATGATTTTTGTACTTGTTTCTTAAGTTTTCTGTTTTCATCTTTATTCCTTTATATTCCCTTTTGAAATTAAAAGATAAGTTAATCCCTGATATTGCAAGCAATATAGTTTATTAGTTTTGAAACTATGTCAATTTTATGGATTTTTTCAAATTTTTCTACATCTGGTAAGGGATTAACTTCAAAAACAAATGGCCCAAGACTTGATTCTAGTATTGATATTATACCAAATTCTAATTGAAATTTCTCGGCAATCTTAATTATGAGATTTTTAGTGTGGTCTGATAATTCAGTTATATCTGGAATCTCAGGATTAATTGGGGGACAACCCATGTTATTTACAATTGTTAGTTTATTTATATAACTTAAAATGATTTTTCCTCCAAGAAATAAATGGCTAACAGATTTACCCAAAGAATTATCAATAAATTCTTGTACAATAACACTCTGTCCTATTTGCGTAAAATTATCCAGCATAAAATTCATATCCAGAAATGATTCAGCGCAATTAATATCGTTTATCAGGATAAATCCAAGGCTTTTATTGTTATCATAAGACATTTTAAGTACTACAGGTAAGCCTCCTACAAAGCTTATTGCGGATTTTAACTCTTTTGGGCTTTTAATCATAACAGATTTAGGAATCTTTATTCCTTCTATTGCTTGAAGTTTCTGTAGAATTTCAAATTTATTTTTACATTTAGCCAGTATTTCTGATCCGTTAATAATTTTTGCACTGGTTTTCTCAAAATGTTTAATTACACTAATTCCATAATCAATGGAAGAACCATTAATTCTTGGTATAACGAGATCTATATTGGTAATAACTTGGTCTTTATAGAATAGTGAAGATTCATTATTTTCAAGATAAAGCTGGCAGGCAAATGGATCCAGGATTTTGATTTCAAGATTAGAATTAGAATACCTATTGGCTGCTTCAATGAATTTGTCATTAAAGTATGTTTTAGATTTTCTTGAAAGAATAACAATTTTCACGTTCTATTATATCTCTGATTTCTACAATACAACGCCGGTAAGGTTTTTTAGAATTTTGGCTAGAAATAATCAGCAATTCAAGTTATATAAAATATAAAATATAAAATCCTGCAAATCAATTATGCACTTGTATATAGATAAAGTTTATTCTTGTTTACTTTTAAGAATATTATTTTGTATCTTTTAGAACTTAAATATAATAATTCACGTAATTGTGACACTTAGAAGGTATCAAGGCTTTTAATTTGTCCTTTTAGACACCATATCGATGATTCTTGAATCTCTACGTTAATAAGTTGCCCAATTAATTCTTTTTTTCCAAGGAAATGGACTATTTTATTATTTCTACTACGGCCGTTTAAAATAGTTTCTCCATTTACTTCGTTATAGTTTTCGGCTAATATTTCCAGGATTTTGCCTATATATTTTTCATTTGATTTTATAGTAGATTGTTTTACTTGCTCGTTAAGTAGATTTAATCTGCTTTTTTTAGCTTCCTGAGGTAATTGTTCTTTCCATACAGCAGCAGGAGTTCTTTTTCTTGGTGAATATGCAGCCGTATTGCAATGATCAAATCCTATTTGTTCGATGATACTTAAAGTATCCTCAAATTGTTTTTCTGTCTCTCTGGGAAATCCTGCAATAAAATCAGAAGTTATCCCGACATTAGGCATTTGAGCTCTTATTTTTTCTACCAGAACTAGATATTCCTCTCTGGAATATCTTCTCTTCATTTGTTTTAATACCTCGGTATTTCCTGATTGCATTGGGATATGGAAATATTCACAAACTTTATCAAGCTCTTTTACGGTAGATATTAATTCATCAGTAATATCAGCAGGATGTGACGTTACAAACCTGATTCTTAGGATATTTTCTATCTTATTCAGTTCTCTTAAAAGATTTGATAAAGTGATATTTTCATCTTTAAAGTCTTTTCCATAGGAATCTACTGTTTGACCTAAGAGAACAATCTCTTTATATCCTTCATTAGCAATATTTCTAGCTTCTTGAATAATGTCTTGAGGTTTCCTGCTTCTTTGTCTTCCTCTTGTATATGGGACAATACAGTAAGTACAGAAATAGTCGCACCCTTCTATGATAGGAAGCCAGGCTGAGATTCCTTTTTCTCTGATTATAGAAAATTCTCCGTTGGGTTCATATGGGGTTTGTAAAATAGAGTACACATTTTCTTGAAAGTCTAATTTGCTTATCAATTCAGGAAGCTGGGGAATATTATGAGTGCCAAAAATTAAATCTATATAAGGAGCTCTTTTAAATATACTTTCTTTTGTATGTTGAGCAACACAGCCACACATGGCGATTTTCAAGTCAGGTTTTGACTTTTTCCATTTTCCCCAAACACCAAGATAACTATAGGCTTTATTTTCTGCGGCAGCACGAATACTACAGGTATTTATAATTAATAAATCTGCGTTTTCTGGAATATCTGCCTTATTATATCCGATATCACTAAGAATCCCGAAAATTCTTTCCGTATCAGATTTATTCATCTGACATCCAAGTGTCTCTATATATACTTTTTTGTTCATAGTCTATTTTTTCAATCTTACTCAAATTACATTAAAATTATAGCTCAACCATGCTATTAGTCCATTTAGAGAATAAAATTATTAACTTAATGAAGTTGTTTTAATTGTTTGTTTTATTTAAATTATAAAAAGTCAATAATTACAGATAGGTAGCAACGATGAAAAAGATAAGGGTGCACGTATATATTGCAGGAAGGGTTCAGGGGGTTGGCTATCGATATAGTACTGTTCAAAAAGCAAAAAGTCTTGGAATAACAGGCTGGGTTAGAAATACCCATGACGGTAAGGTAGAAGCTATATTTGAGGGTGATGAAAATTCAGTTGAGGAGATGATAGCTTGGTGCAAACAAGGTCCACCTATGTCATTTGTTCTTAACATAGAAGTGTATAATCAGCCTTATACCGGTGAATTTCAGAAATTTTCAGTAAAGGGATAAATTTTTAAATTATGTCGTCATATATATTAATACCTCTTATAGCTTTAGCTTTATCAATAGGAAAAATTGATCCTATTCGTCTTAATCCTGCTTATGAGGAAAATATAATCACAAAAAATGGAATATTACAGGGGAATATTTCTGCAAGTTCTGAATTGCCGGAAGAATTTTACGGGACCTGGTCTGTTGCAGGAAGTGTTATAGAAACTAACAATCCATTTATGTTTAAAGTTAAAAGTTCTGATATATGGACTTTTGAGAAACTTAAAGATGTTATAACCCTTACTAATCCTGTATCAAGTGCATCAGCTTCAATAAATATAAAAGAAGTTCAAGGTAAGACGGCAATATTTACAAGAGAAAATTTTACTGATAAAGTCAAACAATATGAAAAGGCGAAAATAACAGTTGATGGAGATAATTTTATTGGTACTGATATAATTACGGTTGAGCACTACAGAAAAGGGAAACTTATTAACTCTAGTATAGTAGAATATGAAGTGTGTGGAACTAAAATTTCTGGACCACGATTAGAAGATATTTTTGCAAGATAGTAGTTAGAAAATACTGGAAAAGGTGCAAAATAATGGAAGCAATGAAAACATTAAAAGAAGCAAATTATGACTTAATAATAATAGGTGGAGGCCCCGCTGGTCTTTCTGCCGCAATTTATGCCGCTAGGGGTAATCTCAAAACTGCAATAATTGATAAAAGTATGCTTGGTGGTCAGGTAAGCAATACTCTTGAGATAGAAAATTATCCTGGTTTTCCAAATATTGGCGGTTTTGAATTAATGGAAAAATTTGAAGAACACGCTGATAAATTCAATATAGATAAGTATACTTTCCAGGAAATTGTACGTGTTGATTTATGTTCAGATATAAAAACTATTGAAACACTAGAATACAGCTTAAAATCAAAAACAGTTATTATAGCAACAGGAGCACAGGCAAGAAAATTAGGAGTTCCTGGGGAAGAAGAATTTGCTGGCAGGGGTGTTAGCTATTGTGCGGTTTGTGATGGGGCATTTTTTAAAGATAAAGTTGTAAGTGTAATTGGTGGTGGCAATGCCGCTGTAGAAGAAGCTTTGTATCTTACCAAATTTGCGTCTTCAGTAAATATAATTCACAGAAGAGATTGCTTGAGGGCTGATAAACTTTATCAGGAAAGAGCAATTAATAATCCTAAAATTGGCTTTATTTGGAATACAGTAATTAAAGAGATTAAAGGTGAAAATAGTGTTAATACAATAGTGCTTGAAAATGTAAAAACAGGCGAAATAAGTGAAATACAGACCGATGGAGTATTTCCATACATTGGATTTTCACCAAATTCAGAACTTTTCAGAGATCAAATTCAGTTAGATGCAGCAGGTTTTATTATTACTGATATAAATTTAGAAACCAGTTGTAAAGGAGTATACGCAGCCGGGGATATAAGAGTGACTCCTTTAAGACAGGTAATAACATCAGCAGCTGATGGTGCATTATCTGCAACAAGTGCTATTAAATATATTGAAGAATTTGATGCTCAAGTTGTAGTTAAAGATAAATTGTTGGAATGTTAATTTAACTAACAAATTTTTGTAGATAGCAAAAAGAGTGAAGCTTTTAATCACCTTTAAGGTGTTTGGACTGGGTTTTTCACTCTTTTTGCTAAAATTAGCTAATAATAAGGAATAAACAAAAAATTCTTAGGCTATTCTCTGTCATTCTTGTGGCTAAGAACCTATCCAGGAAATAAAAACGTACAGTTGTCATTGCGAAGATTCCGAAGGAATCTGTGGCAATCTTTCCATTTTACAGCAATTATTCAAAATCGGTAAGATCACCACGTCAGGTGACACAGTCACCTTTTCTAAATTCATTAATCATAGTCTAATTTACTGAT
>Ga0156398_1036_pt1 | contig 14550 bp, 14 predicted proteins | sample RifOxyA3_FD_108042 | JGI IMG/M metagenome (GOLD analysis project Ga0156398, IMG submission 108042) | Candidatus Melainabacteria bacterium RIFOXYA12_FULL_32_12 | reverse complement strand
CAAAACTCATTCTAATCCAATAGGTATTTTTGTAGCCTGCTTCTTATAACCGGTAAATAATCGAGCAATAAAAAATACTTACGCATTTTTTATTGCGTCCTTATAAAGTTAGAAGAATTTCATGACATATGCAAAAATATATTTAATATTGAAAATATTAAATTATTCTTTTAGTTCTTGACCATTAATTCCATTTATTCTAACATTCATAATATACAACTTATCAAGAGCAACATTACCTTTAATAAAAAAATATCTAAAATAAATGATTTATAGGTAATGTAGTGGCTGAGGGACTGGCCCGAAGAAGCCCGGCAACCTCTAAGAAAAATATTTCTTAAAAGGTGCTAATTCCAGCAGGATACGCCTGGTAGATAAGTTGGTAAAATAAGAATTAATCCTTATAATACCAACTATAACCTCTATGTACTTGATAAGTGTATGAGGTTATTTTTTATAGAAGGAGCACATTATGACATCTAAAAGGTTTTTATTTACTTCAGAATCGGTAACAGAAGGGCATCCAGATAAGGTATGCGATCAGATTTCAGATGCTATCTTAGATGCTTTTCTTGTTCAAGACCCTAATTCAAGAGTAGCTGCTGAAACTTCTGTTACAACTGGTATGGTTTTAGTTTCAGGAGAAATTACATCTGAATGCTATGTTGATATTTCACGTGTAGTAAGAAATACTGTAGAACAAATTGGTTACATTGGAAGTTCTAGCGGCGGTTTTGATGCTAGAACATGTGCTGTTTTAACAAGCATAGACGAACAATCACCCGATATTGCAGGTGGCGTTAATATAGCCCTTGAATCTCGTGGATTACCAAGTGAAAAAGATATTAATGAAATAGGCGCTGGTGATCAGGGAATCATGTTTGGATTTGCCTGTGATGAAACCCCTGAATTAATGCCATTACCTATCAGTCTTGCTCAAAGACTCGCACTAAAACTTGCTCAAGTAAGAAAAGATGGTACATTAACATATTTAAGACCTGACGGTAAAACACAAGTTACAGTTGAGTATGTAGATGGGATTCCAGCTAGAATTGACACCGTAGTAGTTTCAACTCAGCATGATCCTGTTATTAATGGAGAAACAGACAACGCTAAAGTTCAACAAATAATTGCCAAAGATATGATTAAATATGTTATTGAGCCGGTTTTTGAAAATGATAAAATCAAACCTGACGCATCTACAAAATACTTAATTAACCCATCAGGTAGATTCGTAGTTGGTGGGCCACAAGGTGATGCTGGTTTAACTGGTCGTAAAATCATTGTAGATACATACGGTGGCTATTCACGTCATGGCGGTGGCGCTTTCAGTGGAAAAGATCCAACAAAAGTTGACCGTAGTGCAGCTTATGCAGCAAGATATGTTGCTAAAAATGTTGTAGCTGCTGGATTAGCTAAAAAATGTGAAGTTCAATTAGGCTATGCAATCGGTGTTGCTAAACCTGTATCTATTATGATTGAGACATTCGGTACAGGTGTTATATCTGACGACGCAATTAGCGAACTCGTTGACAAAAACTTTGATTTAAGACCAGCTGCAATCATTAGAAACTTTGATCTAAGAAACCTTCCAGCTAAAAATAGTGGTTCTTTCTATAGATTACTTGCATCCTATGGTCATTTAGGTAGAACTGACATAGATACACCTTGGGAACATACTGATAAAGCTGAGACGTTAAAACAGCAAGCAAATTTTAATCAACCTGAACTAGCTAATATATAGTTAAAAACCTGTAAAGCACCCTCTAAATTAGAGGGTGCTTTTGCATTTTATATTAAAGTTTTATTTGGTGAAATAAGTTGTGTTAAAGTCAATTCAAAGTTAAAATTAGATAACTAGACTTAAACAGGAAAGAGAATTAGTTATGCAGGAAATTCATACTATAAAGGTTGAAGAATTAAATAACAATAATATTGAGCAAATACAGGCATTGTATGAAGACTTCAAGGTGAAATCAACTACTGATTACAAATTTGATATTCCTCCCCTTGAATATGAAGACTTTAAAAACATAGCCACTCAAGACGTTTTAAAAGGCTTTGTGCTATTCGAAGATTCAGAACCCAAGGGATTTCTATTATACGTTCTCGAGCAGCATAAAGCTATAGAACTAAACATAATATTCGTACCTGATAATGATAATCAAAAACGAACTGTGCTTCTAAAGGCATTTCTTGATTGTATTAAAGATAAAGATGACTGGAATGTAGTAAGTTACCCGATGCTGGGAATCCAAGAATCTTTTACAAGAGATATTTCTCTATTAGGATTTAAATTAATCGGACAAGCGATTGTAAAATTCAAATTTGATAATATAATTTCTTACCAAATTTTAAAAAATTTAACTCTGCCAGAATTGCCGGAAGGATATAGAATAGCAACCTGGCAAAACGAATACTTTGAACAAGCATCTCAAGCTATTCACGATACATTTAAAACCGCAACTGATACTAACTTTGATCCAAGATTCCTAACTCTTGAAGGATCAAAAGATGTAGTTAATAAAATTGTCAGTAATATCTTTGGTTTTTTCTTGCCGGAGTGTACAGCTGTAATCATACATAATGATGAACTAATAGGCGTATGTTTTGCTGATATAACGGATGTGCTTACTGCAAATATACCTCTTATTGGAGTTAAACAAGCACATAAAAATAAAGGTTTTGGGAAATATCTTCTGAAAAATTCAGTAGCATCAATCATTGAAAGTATACAACAAGGAAAAATATATGCTACTGAGGTAAATGCTGCCGTTGAAACTGATAATTTTGCTGCTTTAAGAATGTATAGAAAAATAGGTTTTAAGGAAGATTACACATATCCTCACGCTTATCTTAAAAATCCTAAATTTATAGATTAAATTGCTAATTAACCCGAATCACGAAATAAAAATAGCAATTGGAAAAAATAAGAAAATAAGCGAAAAATCCCTATTAGAGGCAAATTCAATGGGAATTTCAAAATGAATTACAATGATATGATAACATCAGCTAATACAACTTTTTGAGTTCTTGAATTGCGCTAATAGAGGTGTAATCTATTTATGATTTATTTCTAAAATTCATTAACAGCTTTTTTCTTACTAGTTTGGAATATTATTCTAAATTAGTAAGAATGATATAATAGAAAAAAAATTTATAAATAGAAGCAGGTGTAATAATGACATGTCCAAAGCAAAATTGTTGGGAATATAAAAAATGCGGCAGAGAACCCGGAGGCTTAAAAGTTGCTGAACTTGGTGTATGTCCTGCTGCTGTCAATAAAAAAACAACTGGCATACATTCCGGTGTTAATGCAGGCAGAGCGTGCTGGATTATTGCAGGTACTTTTTGTGATGAATCAGTGCAGGGTGCATATGAGGAAAAAATTAAAAACTGTATGGATTGTGGTTTTTATAAACTTGTAAAAGAAGAAGAATCTGACAACTTTATAACAAGTAATATATTGCTTGAAATTACCGAAAAACGGTTGAGTGCCATTCTTGATAATATGCCGTTTATTGCCTGGCTTAAAGATAAAGAAGGCAAGTTTATATCTGTAAATAAGCCGTTCGCAGATAGCTGTAAACATAGTTCTGAAGATTTAATAGGAAAAACAGACCTTGATATATGGCCAAGAGAATTGGCTGAAAAATACCGTGTCGATGATGTTGCTGTAATGGCGAGTGGACAGCAATTGTCCGTTGAGGAGCATATTGCTACTCCTGAAGGAAAAAAGTGGTTTGCAACTTTTAAAACCCCAATATTTGACAAAAATGGAAATGTAATAGGAACAACTGGTCTTTCGCGGGATATTACTGATCATAAATTATATGAGCAGGAATTATTATTAAAGGATAAATTGCTATCGGCAACTAGTGATGCAATTAATGAACTGGTAAAAAATCCTGATTTTGGTAAAGCAATTGTCAATGCTTTTGGTGTAATCGGCAATGTCATTGATATTGATAGGATTGTTCTTTTTGAAAATAGATATGATAACCAAAGTAATAAAATTCTTACCAGTTATAAGCATGAATGGGTATCAGATCCTATATATTCACAAATAGATGACGTCTCTTTACAGAATATGCATTTAAACAATGTACCTGCTCTGGCTGACTCCTTATATCTTAAGAAGCCACTGATAAAAAACGTAAAAGATATAGAACCAGTGATGCAAGGAATATTAGAAAGATATAAAGTACATTCTATTATGTTATTCCCAATATATATAGGAGATTATTTTTGGGGTTATGTTGGATTTGATGATTGCAAAAATGAAAGAACCTGGAGTGAAGCTGAAAAAGCTATTCTTTTATCATTTGCAGCATCAATAGCGAGTGTCATAGAAAGAAACGAAAAACAGGAAAAAATCCAGGAATCTTTAAACCTGATTAAGGAAAAAGATGCTCTTCAGAGATTGATAATGGAATCCACAGAGAATGGCTATATATTGTTTAGTACAGAAAACAGAATTATTTTAACAAATAATATGTTTTTTGAAATGTTTGGTTTGCCTGAAGAAGCCAAAAATATCAAAATTGGCACTGAAATTAGAGATGCTGTTGCTCAGACAATGAAATACCCGCAGATTTTTATTGATAACAGCAAAAAAATCTTCCAAACCTTTGATAAGGTAAAGGATATTTATGAATTAAAAAATGGCAGGATTATTGAGAGATACACCCTTCCATTATTTAAGGACGACAAACAAGTTGGTCGTTTGTGTAATTTTAGGGATATTACCAGACTAAAAGAAATCGAAAAACTTAAAAATGAATTTGTCTCAACCGTAAGCCATGAATTAAGAACACCTTTAACCTCAATAAGAGGATCTTTAGGTCTTATTTTAAGTGGGGCTCTTGGTGATATTACAGATGACACAAAAGATATGCTTGATATTGCTAATAATAATAGTATACGTTTAATTAGTCTTATTAATGATATTCTCGATATTGAAAAAATTGAGTCTGGCAGGATGAACTTTAATCTTGAAACATTAGAGATCTTACCCATTATTGAGCAGGCAATTGAGGAAAATAAATCCTATGCAAAACAATTTAATGTAGATATAGTTCTTGATAATCAATTAACCAATGAAAAGGGTGTTGTTGATAAGAATAGATTTTTACAGGTTTTAACTAATCTCCTGTCTAACGCAGTAAAATTCTCGCCTTCAGGCGAAACTGTGAAAATATCAGGTTATAAAAGCAATAATGGCATAATTATCTCTGTAAAAGATTATGGATACGGGATTCCTGATGAATTTAAATGTAAAATCTTCCAAAAATTTGCCCAGTCCGATTCATCAAGTACACGTCAAAAAGGTGGCACCGGTTTAGGATTAAGTATAAGTAAAGCTATTATCGAGAAAATGAACGGGGAAATTAGCTTTGAGACAAAAATAGGTGAAGGCACAACATTTTTCGTTTATTTACCAGAATTAAAAGAAAAGACAATCGAATCTATTAGTGAAAATCAAACCAAAAAAATATTAATCTGTGAAGATGATAAAAATGTAGCATCATTAATTTCTCTCTTACTAAAGCATAATGGTTATTTAACTGATATTGCATATACTGCAAGTCAGGCAAGAGAGTTATTGTCTCGAAATGAATATAATGCGCTTACTTTAGACCTTATTTTGCCTGATGATGATGGAATTTCTCTAATATATGAATTGAGGTCTAAAGAGAAAACGAAATATTTACCAATATTAGTTGTATCTATTAAGGCAGACCAAACAAATAAAGAGTTAATAGGAAATCTTGCTCTTGTAGATTGGCTTAATAAGCCAATTGATGAGAATAAACTTATTCATTCATTAAAATCACTTACCTGTAATAATGTTCAAAATATTCCAAATATACTGCATGTAGAAGATGATCCGGATATTCTAAAAATAGTAAAATCGGTTTTAAAGGGAATTGCAAATATTTCACAGGCTACAACTGTTGAAGATGCTAAAGTAAAATTGCAAAGCGAGCATTATGATTTGTTACTGCTTGATCTAAATTTGCCTGACGGCAATGGATTAGAGCTTTTGCCTTTAATGGAACAAAATGACAAAAAAGTGTTAACTGTAATCTTTTCAGCAACTAATGTTGATAAGGACTTATATAAACAAGTAGATTCTATATTGTTAAAATCAATAGTTGATAACCAAAAACTTCTTGAAGTAATTGAAAATTTAATCAACAGTGTTGATAAAGCTGAGCTACATGAATCAGGAGTGATAGATGACACTATTAAATAAAATAATGTATGTTGAAGATGATGTGGATATTCAAAAAGTTGTAAGGTTATCTTTGGAAAAAATAGGAAAGTTTAATGTAATAATTTGCAGTTCTGGCAAGGAAGCATTAGATACTATTCCTCAAGAGAAACCTGATTTAATACTTATGGACGTTATGATGCCGGATATGGACGGACCAACAACCTTTAAAAGGATTCGAAACACTCCTGAAATAGCTGATATTCCGGTTGTTTTCATGACTGCCAAGGCTCAAGTGAAAGAAATGACCCATTATAGGGAACTTGGAGTGTTGGATGTAATTGTAAAGCCATTTGACCCAGTAACCCTCCCAGATACAGTTAAGCAAATATGGGAGGCAAATCATGCTTGATGAAAATTTCCAAGAAGGTTTTGAGGCTTTGCGAGGAAATTTTGCTTTAAAACTTCAGGATAAACTTGCTGATCTTATTAGTTTCGAGAAAAAACTTGAAGAGACAAATTATAAATTGGAAGTATTACAGGAATTGTACCAGATAATACATAGTATATCAGGCTCTTCCGGCATGTTTGGTTTTTCTGAAATTAGTGAGGCAGCGCATAAACTTGAAGAAGTTTTAAAAACTGTTATTAAGGGAAATATTATTATAGAACCTAAAATTATAAATCAAATCAAAATGCTCTTAAGCGGTTTAAAAAAAGAAATGGGGTAGAATAATGAAACCCACTTTACTTATTGCTGATGATGAAAAGCACGTTAGAGAATTGCTTAAGATGCTTGCAAATACAATTCATCTTGATATTGTTGGGGAAGCCTCAAACGGTGTAGAAGCCATTGCTCTTTTTAAAGAGAAAAAGCCTGATATTATGATACTTGATATTAATATGCCAAGAATAACTGGTGATGAAATACTTGAAGAATTAACAAGCGAGCTTGAGAATACCTGTGTAATAATGATGACTGCAATTGTTGATAGAGAAGATGTTGAAAAATGCATTAAGCTGGGAGCTAAATATTTTATTAGAAAAGATACTCCTATATACAAGATGGCAAAATCAATTAATGAAACTTGGAAGGCTTTTGAGCTTATTAGAGAAAATAAAAATAAAGAAAAATTTAACTTAAAACAGCTGTTTGATGAGATAAAAGATGATAAAATGCTCAAAGATATAGTTTAAAGGAATAAATGAGTGAATAAAGAATTGGATTTTATTAGATTATTAATTGAAGAAGGAATAATTTCAGACCAAACAGCAAAAGTTCTGGTTGAAAAATTCAAATATGATTATTTTTCCATTCTTTTACATCTTGTAGACAGCAAAATTGCTACAAAAAAGAAATTAGGAAGACTGTGGGGGGATTCATTAGGTGTTGCATATACTGAGCTTAAAAAAGCAATGTTTCAAAAGGAGGTTGTTCAAAAACTTTCAGAAGAATTTGCAAGAAAAAATAAAGTAATCCTTATTTATCAATTAGGTAAAGTAATAATTGCTGCTACACCTGATCCAAAAAATGATATACTCCTAAATAAAATTGAACAGCTAACAAAATCACAGGTTAGCACTGTCTTTAGTTTTCCTGATGAAATTGATGAAGCAATAGATAAATATTATCTTAGTTACGATTCTTTAGAAGGTTTAACAAAAGAGTTTTCTATAAATAAAGATAAAACTAATGTAGATCAAATGCCATCTGTAATTTCTGAGAAAACTAAAGAATATCTTATTAATAGCACAAAGAACATTGCACAACAGGCATATGAAGGTAAAACCCCCGACTTGGAAGTATGTAAAGATGTCAGAAATACAATTATTGAAGAGGTTAATCAAAAACTCGAAATAATCCATTGTATTAATCAGTTGAGAATTAATGATGAATATACATATTCTCATTCAGTTAACGTTGCTATGTTAAGCTCAGCTATAGGCAAGGCGCTAGGATTTAGTGCAAACCTGGTCAAAGAATTGGTACTTGGAGCACTTTTACACGATATAGGAAAAATGCGAATTCCCAAAGTTATACTTAATAAGCCTGATAAATTAGATAAAGAAGAGATTGCACTCATTAAGAGACATCCGATACTTGGTTATCAGATAGTTACGAACATGGGAGTGCCTGAAAAAATATCAGAAATTGTATACAATCATCACGAAAGAATTGATGGTAACGGCTACCCAAGGGGCCTTACCAGAGATGAGTTGTCAATAAATGTTCAAATTGTTTCTATTGTTGATGTTTATGATGCTCTTGTATCTGATAGACCTTATAAGGCAAAAATGGCGCACCATGAGGCATTAAATATAATATTACTGGAGGGGCAAAGAGCATTTGACTTTGATTTATTATATAAATTTGTTAATCTTGTTTATAAAGAAAATTTTGATACGCTTAAAAAGACATTCAAGTCTGTTTTGTATGGAGAAATTACCTAAGTATGGATCATATTCTTATAGAAGTATCGCATAGTGAAATAGTAGGCAAAGATAAACTGGATTTTGACCTTTTTAATACTCATGGAGAGATTATCCATAAAAAAGGGCAAAAGCTTGATCCAGGATCATTACTAATGCTTAATTATACAAGAGTCTATAAGATGGATGAAATTGATAATACAGAGCAAGATCAACTCAAAAAAAATGCAGATAAATTTATTCGTGAAATGCTGCTTTTGGGAGTAAGAAAAGGGGCTTCCAAAATTTTTATTGAATCAGATACAAATAATGTAAATATCAATCTTATAATAAATGGAAATATAGATGATTCAACTAGTTTAGACTTATCATATTTTCCATATATAGTTACAAAATTAAGAACTTTTGCTCATCTTGAAGAAAAAAATGAATATCAGAAAAGTGATTTTTATATTTCACTTTTTAATAGGCAGATTAATTTAAAGTTCAGCTATTATTCAAGTGATAAAAGTCAAAAGATAATACTGGAAATACTTGATGCCGAAAAAAAACAGATAGAAAGCCTAGAACAGCTGGGATTTTCTGAATCAATTTTTAGAAAGCTAGAAGATTTTTTAAAAAAAAGAGGAGCTATTTTGTTCCTGTCAGGTTCTTCCGATTTAGGTAAAAGTACAATAATCAATGCTATAATCAATTATTTTAATGATAAAGATAAGGCTATAACGCTTTTAAATGAAGTTCCAGACAAAATTGATTCTGAAATTACAGTTATAAATAGCTTAAAGGATTTTTATGACATTAGTTCGTTATTTCAAACAGATTTAAATAATAAGCTAATTATAATAAATATAAATACTGAAAATGTAGTTGAAACAATTAAAAGTCTTAATAAAATAAATGTACTATTTGACTTATCAATTGGAATACTTTCTCAAAAACTGGTTAAAAAACTCTGTAATAGCTGTAAAGAAAAATTCAAGTTAACAGATAAAGAAATTAACGATATTTTTATCTGGGATAACGCAACAGAGGTGTATTTCTATAAATCAAAAGGTTGTATAGTCTGCAATAATACAGGTTTTTCAGGCAGAATTCCCATACACGAGTTTTTTGAATTTGATTCAAAATTCTTTAATTCCTTGGCTAAAAATTATTCTGAAAAGGAAATTTTGCAACAAATTAAGTCTCTTGGTTTTCAGAGTTCCAGGTATGACGGAATTAAAAAGGTTTTATATGGATTTACTACTATTAATGAAATGGACGAAATTTAATTATTTTCCAGAATTCAGTTTTAAAAGTTTTATTAATTGCTGATCAAATGTATTTGCAAATTGTTGTTTATTTTTATCACCAAAAGCTTTAGGTCCGCTGGTTTGAACTCCAGTATCTCTTAATTCATGCATAAAATTCCTTATAGAAAGCCTTTCACGAATATTGGATGGAGTAAAAAGATCACCATGAAAACTTATCACAACAGTTCCTTTTGGGATTAGAATTGCAGCTAATGGAATATCCTGTGTAATCACCAGATCTTTGTCTTCAGCCCATTCAGATATATATGTATCAGCTACATCAGGCCCTTGGGCAACATGAACAAAAGATAGAAAAGGAGACTCGGGAATAGATATAAACTTATTTGAAACAAATACTGTTTCAATACTTCGCTTATGTGCTGCTTTTATAATTATTTCTTTAATTTGCCCCGGAAGGGCATCTGCATCTATCCAGATTTTCATATTATTTGTTCTTTTTATTCTATGCAATACACTCTAAAATAAGGATAAAGCTTAACTATTCTTTGAATAGCAGCTTTATTTAGCCTGTTTCTTAAAGTTGCTGCAATTTTTTCTACCGGAATTTTGTGATTATAATAAAGATCACACGCTCTATATTCCATTTTAACAACATCTTTAGGCTTTTTTCTTGGTTTTGCTTTATATTTTTCAGGAATATACTGTTGAGATTTTGCCATATTCTTCTGTTCATCGTCACTGAGGCCATAGAAAAAATCTTTCTCTAAAGGTACAAGATTTTTGATCCCATTATTAAGCTTATTATAGTCTGAATGGTGGATATAAACCGTTTCATCAAGCTTATAAATATGAGCGACAATAAGCTCACTTACAGTAGTTTCTTCCTTATCTGTACTGAAATTGTGTCTTTTAAATATACTCAAATATGACTTAGGAAAGTTTTTTAACATCGAAACATTGAAGACACAATTATTTTTATCATCAATAGTGTACGTTAGTTTATATTTATTTGTAGATTCAGGAATATTTTCAAATAAATAATATAATTTTCCTTTTCTTTCTTTAATTTGCTGAACATCAAGTATAGTAATATAAACGCCATACAACCAGCCTTCAAACAAGGTTTTTATTTCCGGATATTTAGATAAAAGAACATTTCGTTTTTCTGAGATTTTTTTAGAAAGAAATTGCTCGTATTTCGTTTCCAGCTTAACCATTTCAAGTTGTTTTTGCTCTTTTTCTTCAGAGGTTTTTCTGATAAATGCCATTATAAGTCCTTTTCTAAAGCCGAATAACCATAGCTATCATTAAAGAAATGCTGTATAAAATATGCTTAAACTTCTTCAATGCTGATTTCTATACACTTATCTTCATTATCTTTTTGAATGTTAAATTTAACATGTCTGTCATCCTGACAACGATTGATAAGGTTGGCTTTACGAAATACACTAAAACCTGATATGGTATAACCAGCTGAAATATGATTTTCTAAAATCGCTTTAACACGATCCAGCTTAACTCCTGCAAGTTTAAAATGAGCCTGTTTTAATATTTTTAATAATTCAGTAATAATAAAATTAATCTCCATTATTGCCATAATTTAATTATGACATAGTCCAAATATTATTTTCGGAAAAATTATTGTTTTAAGCCCAGTGATAGGATGAAAGAACATATTTTTAAGAGTCTTCTAATTAAATTCTGATTTTATATACTAAAAGAGAGCTTATAAGCTCTCTTTAGAATTTTTACGCTGATCTTCTTGAATAAGAGTTGGAATAACAATTCTTACAAAGAACCGGTCTGTTACCAGATGGCTGAAAAGGTACTTGTGCATCTGCTCCACAATCTGAGCAAACTACATCGTACATTTTTCTTGAGTTATTTTCACTTCTAACACCATAACGGCTTGAATCTTTTCTTGCATTACGACAGGATTTACATCTCTTTGGATGATTTGTAAGACCTTTTGAAGCGTAGAATGCTTGTTCATTAGATGTGAATTCGAAATCATAACCACAATCTGCACATTGTAAAATTTTATCTTGATATGTCATTATTTTGGGCTCCTTTTGCCAGTTAATATGTTTTGAATGAGACCGAGATAATGAATATCTAAACTGCTTTCTTCAAAAACCTATTTATTTGTAACTCTCTTTATTGAGATTATTAAATATAAAGACTAATAATTAGGCAAAATAGTTCCTGAAATATCGTAAAATTCCTTATTATAGAGGAAATTAATCTATAATTTAGCATCAATTAATCAAATTAAGGACAGCGGAAAAAATAATTGAAGATTTTGATGAAAAAATGCGAAGCGGGAGCTGTGCAAGCTCATTCCTGTAACCGGCTATTAATCGAGTAAGAAAAAATGCGTAAGTATTTTTTCTTATGTCCTTAGATGAGACTATGTTAGTATTAAGTAAATGATTGTAATATTCGCGTGAATTGTAATATTTATTGCATCAATTCGTAAAGGAGCTTGATATGGCAAAAGACAAAGGATCCAGAGAAGTTAAAAAACCAAAACAAAACAAACCCAAAAAAGGCAAAGAAGCTGTATCTGAATATAGCAGAACTCCGGAGAAAAAATAATCTCAAAAGGCTGCTAACAGCTCATTCTTATAACTAACAATTTAACGAGCAATAGAAAACACAAGAATTTTTTAGTGCTCGTTAATTATGCTCTTTAATAATTTCAAGGAAAGAGCTGCCGTAGCGATCGAGTTTACTTTTTCCTACTCCTGAAATACCTGAGAATTCAACCAGATTTCCAGGTTTTTTGTTTACCATTTCAATTAAAGTACTGTCATGAAATATTACAAAAGGAGGAATTCCCTGCTCTTTTGCCAGGGATAATCTATATGCTCTTAATTTCTGGAATAAAGTCTCGTCTTCTGCATTTTTTAGGACAGAACGTTTTCCAGTATCAACTTTCTTTGTTTTTGTTGACTTTCTATCCATAACGTCACTGCGCAAATAAATTTTTTCTTCTCCACGCAAAATTTTATTTGAATTTGCTGTTAATTTAACAGACCCATAAGATTCCATATCGACATTTGCTACCCCGGATGCAATAATTTGCCTGAAAACAGACTTCCATTGGGACTTATCATATTCCTTGCCTATGCCAAAAGTACTTAATTTATTGTGGTTAAATCTCTTGACCTTCTCATCTTCTTTACCTAGAAGAACATTTATAATATGTGTTATCCCAAACCTCTGTTCTGTTCGATATATACAAGATAATGCCTTTTGTACCGCAATTGTACCGTCAAAAGTTTTTATCGGCTCAAGGCAAGTATCACAATTATCGCAGCTCTTATTATCAGTTTGTTCTCCAAAATATTCCAATAATACCTGACGTCTGCATTTTACAGTTTCCACATAACCAAGTAACGCATCCAGTTTTTGGTATTCAAGCATTTTATGCTCTGCAGTGGCTTTTGATCTGATGATAAATTGTTGTAACTTAACAATATCCTCAATTCCATAGACCATCCATGCATCAGAGGGAAGACCGTCACGACCTGCTCTGCCTGTTTCTTGATAATAGGATTCCACGCTTTTAGGCAGATCTAAATGAGCAACGAATCTGACATCGGGCTTGTTTATTCCCATCCCAAACGCGATAGTTGCTACCATCACTACCCCGTCATCCTTGATAAATCGATCCTGATTCTTCATTCTTTTATCTTTATTAAGGCCGGCATGGTAAGGTAATGCATCATAACCATGTTCTTTTAGGTATTTTGCGATTTCCATAACTTTATCTCGAGAAATGCAGTATACGATGCCTGAATTGCCTTTATGCTCATCATTTAAGAAATTTAAAAGCTGCTTTTTTTCATTATCTTTAGCCATAATACGATAACGAATATTAGGACGATCAAAGCTGGAAATAAATATACGACCTTTTTCAAGACCTAAATGTTTTACAATATCCTGACGTGTAAGTTCATCCGCAGTTGCTGTCAATGCAATACGAGGTATTAAAGGAAATCTTTCTTTCAATCTAGAAAATTCAAGATATTCAGGCCTAAAGTCATGTCCCCATTGAGAAACGCAGTGCGCTTCATCAATAGCAAAAAGAGATAATTGACACTGTTCAATATTATTAAGGAAACTTTCTGTATTTAATCTTTCAGGAGAAACATATATTATATCTAACTCACCATTACGCATTTTCTCTTCTACTTCTGATGATTCCCTGGCTGACAATGTGGAATTTAGAACAGAAGCCCTTATTCCTAGTTGTTTCAAAGATTCAACCTGATCCTGCATTAAAGCAATAAGAGGTGAAACTACCACAGTAATTCCAGGGAGACACAAAGCCGGAATTTGATAGCAAAGAGATTTTCCTCCTCCAGTAGGCATCAATATTAATGCATCTTTACCATTAATAATATGATCTATGATCTCTGCCTGTTTATCTCTAAAGGAGCTGTATCCAAAAACTGAGTGTAAAACATCGAGAGGTTTTTGACGTAATTGAACTATCAAAGTTATTTAACCTATAGATTTGTTGCTATAGAAGAAGTTATATTTCAATTATTAAGATTACCGCATAACTAAAATATGTTAAAATATAGACATATCAAAGAGAAAAAGGAGAAAGATATGTCATTTTTTATGCTGGGAGCAAAT
>Ga0156398_1135_pt3 | contig 14671 bp, 14 predicted proteins | sample RifOxyA3_FD_108042 | JGI IMG/M metagenome (GOLD analysis project Ga0156398, IMG submission 108042) | Candidatus Melainabacteria bacterium RIFOXYA12_FULL_32_12 | reverse complement strand
TCTTACCACTAGCGACTCAGTTAATCAGCAATTCGAGTTGAATAGATTTATTTATACCCTAATACCTACTTATATTAAGTATTAGGGCCTGAAATAATAAGTATATTGATTATTTAATCAAATTATTTAGGTTATTTAAGTTATTTAAAAACATCAGTTGTATAAATTATACGGTCAGGATGCATGCCATTTCCTGAGATAATTGTTCTCGGATTTCGAATTACTTTAGCTCCTGTTGTATTGTCTGCTATTTGGAATTCGCCTCCGCATTCTATATTTAAGCCATTACATTTTAATAATTTTTGGATTGTATTATCGTGTGACGTTAAGTAATTGATTCTATCTTTGATTAAGTCTGATAATGATTTTATATTTAAATTTGATAGTGGATTTTGAGATGTAAAGTCTGAAGCATTTTGCGCAACTATGTCTCTTACTCCTTTTGCAAGGGGTCCTGTTAAGACTAATACACTTACACCTCGATTAATTAAAGGTATTGTTACTTTTGCTAATGCATCAGCATATTGTATAACAGCTCTTTTTCTTGCATTTTTAAATCTACTATCTGCTTCTGGTGTGTTTTTAACTTTTAGAACGTCTGGCTTAATCTCTTCATATATACCTGTTTTCATTAAGACTTCTTTAGCTTCTTCATCATTAGGGAGGTTAAGCTTAATTTCTTTTTTAGTAGCTATTGTTGCATTACCTGTTTTAATTAAAGCTTCAATGTCTGATTTCCTTATGTTACTACGTTGTCCAGCTTTATTCAGGACTGCAAGTTCTTCAGCAAAGTTTTTTATAACAGTACTTACAGTTGCACCAACTTTTCCTACCCTCTCTTCATTTACTTTAAAAGTGTCCATTGACATATCATGACCAGCTTCTGAGGTCTCTTGCATTATTCTATTTGGCTCATCACAGTCTATTCTAACCATGCCAAGGCCGCCACCTGTTATTATTGCAGCGCCATGAAACCTTCCTTGCTTTATATCTTCACCATACTTTGGGTGATTTGATAATTTTTCGGAAATAGCCATGCCTGTTCCTGCTAAATCCTTGAATACTCGGAGTTTAAAGTTTTGTGATAATGGAATTCCAGCTATCTCAGCTTTTTCTCTTAAAGCTTTTTCAATGTCATTTATATTAATGTTTTCAAGGCTTTCACCATCTTTATCTCTATAGTTAGCAATAAGGGCTATTTTATTTGTAATAATATGAGTGTCTGGATCTTCTTCTCCAATGACGGGGCCTGGAAAAAACATATCAACGCTGGTCAGTTCTTCTTCATTTGGAGCTAATTTAGTATTATTATTTGCTCTTTTAATATTTTCCAGTGCTTCTTTAGCCGTATTAATAGCCAGCTCCGTCACTCCTGATATTAGATGATTAGCCGATTCAAATCCATTTTTTTGATTAATTATATATAATTTTTCATCTTTATTAAGATTCAGCACATCATTATTTTCTAGCTGAGATGTAATTTTTGCCGTTCCACGAGGATCACTTGCGCCAAAGTCCATTGCAATTTTGTGACCAAAGCTGATGTTTAAATTATTAGTCTTTTGTAATGATGGAAACCTGTAATTATAAATATTCATGCATATTCCTCGAGAATAATATCCGGTCATTTATAATTAACTCTGTAAATTTAAAAAATTGACCAAATCTGGCTAAAATATTAATAATTCTAAATGTAAATTTATAATTATGGTTTATCTGAGTATGAATATGGCATTAAAATAATTAAAAGTCAGAAACTACTGTCAAATATAATATTTTGTCTTCATTCTTCTTAATTTGCAAAGTAATTAAAACGTTTAAATATGTAAAAACTGGTTATTTATTCGAACTTTAATTTAATTTCTTTTTGTTGTATAGTATGACCAGCAAAAAGGAAGATAATATAAAGTTAAAAAGAAATAAATGCGTATTGATAAGTTCCTAAAAGTCTCAAGATTAATAAAAAGAAGAAGCGTGGCTAATGAAGTTTCTGATCAAGGCAGAGTTTTTATAAATGATAAGCCTGCAAAGCCTTCAAGCCAGGTAAAAGAGGGAGACAAAATAACTATAGAATACTACAATAAGAGTGTAAAAGTAGAAGTTTTAAAAGTCCCAGCAGGAAATGTGTCAATACAAGAATCTAAAGATTTATACAAAATAATCGAAGAAATACAAAATACTAGTGAGTAGAATCGGAGGTAACAATGCCAACTTTTATTGAAAACGTTAAAGCAAGACAAATTTTAGACTCAAGAGGCAATCCAACAGTTGAAGTTGATGTGGCTTTATCAGGTGGTGTAATTGGTAGAGCTTCAGTTCCATCTGGAGCAAGTACAGGTATCAATGAAGCACTTGAATTAAGAGATGAAGATAAATCATGCTACTGTGGAAAAGGCGTATTACAAGCTGTTGAAAATGTAAACGAAATTATAGCAAGAGAACTTATTGACCATGATGCAAGCAATCAATATGAAATTGATAAAACAATGCTTGAACTTGATGGTACAGAAAATAAAGGTAAATTGGGCGCCAACGCTATTTTAGGCGTGAGCTTAGCATGTGCTAGAGCAGCTGCTACAGCTTATGAAATGCCACTTTATAGATACCTTGGTGGGGTAAATGCTATAACATTGCCTGTTCCGATGATGAATATTATTAACGGCGGAGCTCATGCTGATAATAACGTTGATATTCAAGAATTTATGATTGCTCCTGTTGGTGCATGTAACTTCCAGGAAGCTATCAGATGGGGTGCTGAAACATTTCATGCCCTTAAATCAGTATTAAAGCAAAAAGGCTATGTAACAGCTGTAGGTGACGAAGGTGGATTTGCTCCAAACCTTAGCTCTAATGAAGAAGCACTTGATGTAATACTTCTGGCTATTGAAAAAGCTGGCTTTAATACATCAACTGATATTAAACTTACACTTGATGTTGCAAGTTCTGAACTTTATAAAGATGGTAAATATGTTCTTGAAGGAGAAGGCAAAACATTTGATAAAGCTCAAATGGTGGACTTCTTAAAAGGTTTAGTAAATAAATATCCAATTATCTCAATCGAAGATGGCATGGCTGAAGAAGATTGGGAAGGCTGGAAAATGTTAACCAATGAAATTGGTGACAGAATCCAGTTAGTTGGTGATGATTTATTCGTTACAAATACCAAAATATTAGCTGAAGGCATTATTAAAGGTGTTGGTAATAGTATTCTTGTTAAAGTTAACCAGATTGGAAGTTTAACAGAAACATTAGCTACAATTAATCTTGCACAACAGTCTGAATACACAACCATTATTAGTCACAGATCAGGTGAAACAGAAGATACATTCATTGCTGATTTGGCTGTAGCTACAAATGCTGGTCAAATTAAAACAGGTTCCGCTAGCAGAACAGACCGTGTTGCTAAATACAATCAATTAATTAGAATTGAACAAGAATTAGGTGCTGCTGCTAAATATCCTGGCCTTAGAGCTTTCCAGGGCCAAAAAAAGGCTAAAACAGCTCAAGAATTATATGTAAAAATATAATTAATACTGCTAAATATAAACAAAAGCGAGATCTTTATAAGTGAAGATCTCGCTTTTGTTTATATTTAACTATTCATTATTTAACAAATACGCAGCTGCGCAGCCCCATCCATCACTTGTAGTTGTGCATTCATAATCATCTCCTTGTGTTCCATAAGGCTTTATTCCTTGTTCTACAAGATGAATTAAGAATATATCTTTTCCTGTTACATTTGGTTTTTTAAATCCATTTACATCAACAATTATACGTGCACAAATGTTATTTATTTCATTTTCACCACTAGTACATCCTGAAGTTCTAAGCCAGGTATGTATTAAAACGCCATTACTTAATATTGCTGAAGCGTCGAGTCCAATTATGGGGTTTGTATTATCCAAATTTTTCCACTCTCCTCCATCAGCGGCAGTCATAACAAAACAGTTATCCCAACTCATATCTTCATCATCACTACTACACTTTTTAGAATAGTTTAAATATTCTAAATACTTGTCTCTTATGTATCTATTTCTTTCGAGAGCAGTTGCTTGTGCACAAATTCCGTTAATAGTTCCCCCATAATCTATTAGTATTCTTCTTGTTGCTTGATCAAGATCAGCATACACTTTTTTAAAAGCAGCTTTATTCTGTATAGTTTGAATATTCTGTATAATTACAGGAATTGTTAATGCAGCTACTATACCTATTATGGTAAGAGTAACTAGTATTTCTGTAAGTGTAAAACCTCTTAAATAAATTTTATTTAGCATATTCTTTCTACAAGATACATTATTAATGTAAATTATTATACTAGCTTTTTTTATTCATTTAATAAACCTTTTAATGTAAAAAAACACATTACTTCTTCAACCAGCTTGAATAATAGCAATTACAATAATGACACAATAGAGTTTAATGTTAAAAGCCTATTCGATAAATAAATTCTGTGGTTATATGACCCTTTAATAATGATATTTTTAGGGGGGTTATCTTGTAAAGCAATCTCTAAGCATATTTGTTAGATAATTAATTAGGTTCTAAATGTAGTTTAAAACATATTCTTATTATTGATTATCAAGCAAATACGCTGCAGCACAGCCCCATCCATCACTTGTAGTTGTACAACTATAACCATCTCCCTGTGTCCCGCCAGGCTTTATACCCTGATCTACAAGATGAATTACAAGTATATCTTTTCCTGTTATATTTGGTTTTTTAAATCCATTTACATCAACAAATATACGTGCGCAAACTTTCGTTAGTGAGCTCCTGCTCCCATCACATGCTGGATTACTGAGCCAAGTGTGTATTAAACATTGTTCAATATAGCTGATGCATCTGCTCCAACAGTGGGGGGAGAACCATCTAAATCTTCCCATTCCCCTCCATCATTAGAAGCCTTAACAAAACAATTCCAAACGTTATCACACTTTTTTGAATAGTTTAAATATTCTAAATATTTATCTCTTATACATAAATTATTTGAGCAAATACCGCCAATGTTTCCCCCATAATCAATTAAGATTCTTCTAGTAGCCTGATCTAGATCTGCGTATGCTTTTTTAAAAGCAGCTTTATATTGTGCTGTCTGAACATCCTGTATAATAGCAGGAATTGTTAATGCAGCTACTATTCCTACTATAGTAAGAGTAACCAGCATCTCTGCAAGTGTAAAACCTCTTAAATAAATTTTATTTAGCATATTCTTTCTTTTTAAATGTAAAATTAATATAAATTATTGGTAATGGTAAAAATTAAAGTGATAAATTTTTTCAGAGCCATAATCCAGCTAATCGTCGCACTGTCATTGCGAGCACCGTAGGTGCGCGGCAATCCAAAAGAAGATGGTAATAATATTATTTGGATTGCTTCGTCACTTCATTGCATTTCGTTCCTCGCAATGACACTAGGAAAATTTGATTTCTGAATATGTTCTATATCACTTTGTTTTATACCACTACCAAATTATTATACTAGTTTTTTTATATTTATTTAAACTCTTAATATTATAGAGACCATTATTTAATCAACCAGCTTGAATAATAGCAGTTGCCATAATGACAACGGTCATGTGTCTCAATTATGTCATCATTAGCGATGAGCTTCATAGGTTTACATGGATAGGAAGCCCCTTCTCCACAAGGATGAAAAATAAACCTATCTCGACCAAATTTATTTGGGCCATTGTGTCCATTGGTATCTACAAGAATTTCACCTGCACAGCCAGTAACACAGGCTTTAGCCCAGGCCATTCCTGAAGAATCTATAAATATTATCGAGTCATCTTGCAGAGGTAAGCTATTATAATAGGTATCGCCAGCTACCCAACATTCACTTGCATTATCAACACATTCTTTAATTACATTAAATTGAGATTTAAAGGTATTAAAATTAGCAGTATGTGATGCCTCATCCCACCAATCATTTAATGTAGCTATTTTTTTCTTATTGTATGCTATTAACCATGCTTGTTGAGCTGTAGAATAGGCTTTCCTATAAGATTTTTTCCAGGTATTTTCTCTGACATCATGAAAAAGAGCAGGGGCTGTCATAACAGCAATTACACCTACTATGACAAGTGAAATCAATATCTCTGTAAGAGAAAATCCTTTTTTAATTTGCTTTAGCAAGTCATTTTTCTCCATAATTGTTTGCATAATATACAGCTTAGTCTTCATTTGCCAGCCAGGAGGTATAATAGCAATTACCATATTCACAAGAATCATCTGCAATGGTTACATCGTCAGGAACATCTAATAATGCAGGCTTGCAAGGGTAGTCAACTCCATCTCTACAATAAGGTCTAAAAATAAATCTATCTCGACCGAATTTATTTGGCTCACTAAATCCATTTGTATCAACCAGGATTTCTCCTGCACAGCCTGCATCTGTACAACATCTAATCCATGCCATTCCTGCGGAATCAATAAATCCCATAGACCCAGGGCCCTCTCCTTCTTCTACTGGCAGATCAAAAAATGTATCACCATCAATATTCCAACATTCACCAGCATCATCAGCACAATCTTTAATTACATTAAATTGAGATTTAAAAATATTAAAATTAGTGTTATGTGCAGTACCATCCCACCAATTAGTTGTAATAATTATTTTTTTCTTAGTAATTGCGGTCATCCAGGCTTGTGTGGCTGCAGAATAGGCTTTTTTATAAGATGATTTCCAGATAGTTTCTCGAACATTTTGAATAAGAGCAGGAGCTGTAAGAGCAGCAATTACTCCTATAATCGTAAGAGAAATTAAGATTTCTGCAGTTGAAAATCCTTTTTTAATTCGCCTTAGCAAGTCTTTTCTCTCCATATTATCTAAATAATAATATACAATATCAATATACTAATTATAAAGCATAATTAACTCGAAATGCTAAATAATTATTTAGTTAATATGTCATGCTGAAGCGCCAAAAGTGACTATTAGTAATATTCTTGTCAGCATCTTACCAGTTTACATCTTTAGTATTAATAGCTAGCGGGATAGATCCTGAACATACACGATTAATATTATAATTTCAATGTTTCCTGCTTCAGGATGACACAAGGTATTATTGGAAGGATTGAGGACTTATGACAGTACCAAGTACTTCAGGATGACAATGTTAGAACACAGAATTGGTAAACATTTCAGCTAATTATATTCTGGTGAATTTTTTAATGGGCTGCCCTTTTTCCTGCATTCTCTGAACTTTCTCATTTAATTTTGCTATTTTTCTTTTATATTTATCGGTGTCTTTACCTTCTGTGTTTGCAAGATTGATATAGGCAGTATAATGCTCAATTGCATTGAAGTAATATTTTTCTTTTTCAAATGTTTTTGCCAGTAACAATTGCGCTTCAGCAAGATATGGATTTAATGAGATAGAATCCCTGAATGCTTCTATTGCTGCAGCTCTTTGTCTTGTATTATAGAAGCCTTTTGCAACATTCATTTTGGCTACTGCCAGTTCTTCATTTCTTTGGATTCTTTCAAGTGCTCTCATAGCCTTTAAATTTCCAGAATCCATTGATAATATCTTATTAAATGTTTCCTTAGCAACAGGATATTGCCTATTTGTAATAAAGATTTCTCCAAGGTTCATAAGGTCTTTAATACTACTAACTTGATACATAGCCTGCTTGAATTCATTATTAGCGTCAGTATATTTCTTATATGTGAGGTAGGCTTCGCCTTTGATAATGTGCTCAATTGGTTTATTTGCAGGATTTTCTACAATTTTGCTTAAGTATGCTTCTGCTTGTGAATCCTGATTTGTTAGACGTGAAACTCTTAATAAAGCTAGATATAATTGAATATCATCCGGATTGAATTGTATAGCCTGTTTAATAGCACTTTCTGCGTCTACATATTCAGATTCTGATATCATGCCAGCTGTTGAGCTCGCTTCTTGTGCTTTCATATAATAAGATTTAGCCAGACCTTTTAATGCTACCTGTGAGTAATTTCTATTTCCAAGTACTTCTCTATAATATCTTATTGCTTGCTCGGGTTTTCCAAGGGTTAATGATATTTCAGCAACTTTTAATTTACCCTCTAAAAAATCAGGATTAGTAGATAAAGCACTTCTTAACTCAGAAATTGCTAATTCATAATCGCCTCTATCCTGATAAATGTTAGCCAGTCTTAAGTATGGATACGAGTATTCAGGCTTAATTAAGCAAGATTTCTTGTATTCCACAATAGCAGCTGCCTCATTACCCTGTAGTTGATAAGCTTTACCGAGCATATCATGAACTGGTGCACTATTAGGACTAAGATATAAGGCTGTTTGCAGGTAATTAATTGCTTTACTGTATTCACCTTTTGAAATTAAGGCTTCACCTAAGTGATAATACGCTGAAGCATTTTTTGTGCTTGATTCAATAGCACTCTTAAATTTATCAATTGCAGGATCTACCTGATTTTTAACATATAAAGTAGTTCCAAGGTTTTCCAGGGCTTCAGAATATTTTGGTTCGTATTCCAATGCTTTTCTGTAATACTGCTCTGCTTCATCAATTTTACCCATCTCTTGCAGTATTTTGCCGGCATTATTATATGCCTTATAGAAGTCAGGCTGTAGTTTAATTGCTGCTTCAAATTCTTTTAATGCGCCTTTATAGTATTTATCTAAATTTTTTCTTATTTCCATATTTGAAGAACTGGTTTTTCTATAATATATGAGGCCTAATCCATTGCGTGCTGCAGCGTTATTAGGATCTTTTTCCAGCACTTTTATGAACTCTGAGTGAGCAGCACCCAATTTATATTGTGCAGAATAAATACTACCCAAATTTATTCTGGTTTTATGGTCATTAGGATTAGCTTTTAGAGTCTCAAGGCATCTTAATCTAGCTTCTTCATACTTTTGTTGATTAATAAGGTCATCAATCTCAGTCTGGTATCTGGCCACTTTTGCTGTATATACATTGTTTCTAACTGCAATTTCATTATTTTCAAAATTTTGCTTGTTTAAATCTTGATATTCCTTATTGTTAACAAGATTTTTGATGTTCTGTGTTTTAGTACCATTATTAGCCTGATTAATTTTGTTATCTAAACCTTGTATCTGGGCAAATGTGTTTAAGTTTGAAGTTCCCAAAACTGTTAACGATAATGCAGCTGCGCATAATATCATTGTTTTGGTGTTTTTCATATGTATAACTCCTTTTGCTTTCAGTAAATTTTTAAACTTGCCGTATATTAAGCTATTATCTGAGTAAAATTTTAAATAAAGTGCTTTGCCCTTTATTTACCTTTAGGGTGGCAGGCGTGGGTTTTTGAGAATTTTAGCTAAAATTAATTGGAAATTCAAATTTGTTAGGTTTTTGCATACTAAATAAGATTAATTGTATAATTTTTATAGTTAAATGTAAAACCCCTTGGAAATTGTATCTATAATAAAAAATCAGGTACTTAGTGGAGTGTGAACTTGCAGAGTTTAAGCGTTTCAATAAAAAAATCATCGTTAGAGATTCTTGAAGATTTTAAACTTTATTTAGAGGTAGAGAGAAACTTGTCCAGTCATACAGTTAAGGCTTATTACACTGATCTTCTGGATTTTTTAGCTTGGGCAGGGAATAATGATCCTCAAATTTTAAATCATAAAAATATACGTTCGTATTTAGCAGAGATGCAGACAAAAAAATATACCAGGACTACAGTATCAAGAAAAATTGCTGCTATTAGGACTTTTTATAGATATTTATATAGAGAAAGATTAATCAATGCTAACCCTGCAGATAATATAAAAAGTCCAAGAAAAATTAAAAGTTTACCTAAATTTCTTTCTAAAAGCGAAGTTAACACTATATTAGACGCTTTTGATCTAAATTCGCCATCAGGATTTAGGGATAGGACTATTCTGGAGCTTCTATATGTTTCCGGCATGAGGATTTCAGAACTATGTAATCTTAACTTTGGAAATTTAAATCTAGAAGGAAACGAGATTACAGTTTTTGGAAAAGGTGGAAAAGAACGTATAGTATTGATTAATAATAATGCAAAAAAGTTTTTAAATGAGTATATCTCTAAAATAAGACCACAATTTAATAAAGATAATATTTTGGAAAATTCCCCGATTTTTTTGAATAATACAGGCTTCAGGCTTCAACCAAGAAGCGTGAATAGAACTTTATCTAACCTTGTGAAAAAACTTAAAATCCAAAAAGATATATCACCGCATACTTTTAGACATAGTTTTGCGACAAGGCTACTTGAAAACGGGGCAGATTTAAGAGTTGTTCAAGAGCTATTAGGGCATGCTAGTATAAGTAATACTCAGATTTATACTCACGTTTCGACAGAAAGACTTAAACAAGCTTATGTTAAAGCACATCCAAGAGCAAAATATAAATCAGATGAAAGTGCGAATAATGAATAAAAAAGCATTTAACATAGCTAAATTTATATGTATTTTAAGTATATTTATATTATTGGCAAGCTGCGCACCTATAATAGCTCCCTCAGAAGACGTAGTAAAATCTAATAAGTCAGAAAACTCTCATCAACAAAATATTATTCCTCAAGGACAGCTACTATGGCAGTATAAAATTAGTGGTGAAGTTAATTCTGCACCTATTTATTATAATAATAGAATTTTTGCAGCTTCTAAAGATGGTGTTTTGTATGCTTTAAAAGCAAATAGTGGAGCTTGTGAATGGAAATATAAGACTGATTCAGCTATAACAAATTCGTCTCCGGTAGTATATGGAAATCAGATATATATTGGTGGGGAAAACGGTAAACTTTATGCTATTAGTGTAAATACAGGTGACGCCGAGTGGTATTATCAAACAAAAGCACCAATACACTCTACTCCTGAAGTTAGGGATGGGCGTGTGTATTATGGATCAAGAGATAGACAAATATATTCTGTTTCTATTATTACAGGAACTCCTGATTGGATATTTAAGACATCAGGTCCTATAGATTCATCTCCTACTGTTGCAGGAGATTCCTTATATATAGGTTCGTATGATGGTTATTTATATGCTATAAACATTAATAATGGTAAGAAGTTATGGGAATATAAGACTGATGGAGCAATATTAGCAAAGCCTGTTGTAATAGATAATGTTGTTTACATCGGGTCTACTGATAAAAACTTATATGCAATTGATGCTCAATCCGGAAACAAAATCTGGGTGAAGAAGCTCTCAGGAATAATTTCATCTGCAATAACATCTTATAATAACCAGATTTTTGTTGGTGATGGGCAAGGGCGTGTTTATGCACTTAATTCAAAAGACGGTTCTTTACTGTGGGAATATATAACATCAGGGGCAATTCTTGCTGCACCGGTTTCCTCATCCGGAATTGTATATGTGCCATCCGGTGATTCCAATTTATATGCTCTAGATGCTTTAACAGGAAAAGAATTATGGAAGTTTAATACATCGGGCCCTATTTTTTCTTCGCCTATAATTAATGATGGGATTGTATATTTTGGATCTGGAGATGGATATGTCTATGCACTCAAATAAAATAGCTATAATTATTCCTGCAAGATATGGATCAACAAGGTTACCAGGTAAACCGCTTATTAAGGTTAATGATAAACCAATAATTCAATGGGTTTATGAAAAGGCATCTAAATCTAAATTAGCTGACATTGTCATAGTTGCTACAGATGATGAGAATATATTTAAGGCAGTAAAGGCTTTTGGAGGCCATGTTGAGATGACTTCTCCTCATCATCAGAGTGGAAGCGATAGAATTGGTGAAATTGTAAAAAACAATCCAGAAATTCAAATAGCAGTAAATGTTCAGGGCGATGAGCCACTAATTGATCCACAGAGTATAGATAGCGCTATAAATGGTCTTATTGAAGATAATAATGCCGATATATCTACTTTAATTAGAGAAATTAGTGATAATGATGAAGTTGTAAATCCAAATATAGTTAAGGTTGTACGCAATAATTCCAATTTTGCCTTATACTTTTCAAGATCTCCGGTTCCATATGAAAGAAATACCGGTGAAGCAAAATATTATGCTCATATTGGTCTTTATGCTTACAGAAGAGAAAGTCTTCTAAAAATGATAGAGTTAGATCAGACTGATCTGGAAAAAGCAGAAAGTTTGGAACAACTTAGAGCATTACAAAATGGTATGAGAATAAAGACTTTGATTGTTGACTATAAACCTATAGGAATTGATACAGAAGAAGATCTAAACAAATTTAGAGATCTATTGGAGAAATGAGTTTAAATATTAACTTAAAAATATATAAAATAATATGAATTTATTAGCACGTAAGCTATTATAAAACTAGATGAAAATTTAAAAATATGCAAATATAATTTCAATTTAGTCTTATTAGTATTATAATAGTTTGAAATTGTTTCAAATTATCATTTTGCTAAAAGAATATTTCAAGTTAATAGATAAATCAAACAAAAAAAGTGCAAAAGGGTTGGCAAATTTTGAAACAAATATTATCTTATTATTAATAAGTAAAAGTTGAGGGTAAGATGAAGAAAAAAGCTTTAGAAGAAGCTAAAAAGTATGAAAAATTTATTCTCGAAGAGAAAGTACAGTCATTCCAATACATGGAATCTGACGGATTAAGAAGAAGGCCTATTGTAGAAGTAGTAAGAAAAGAAATTGCATTTAAAGATATAGAAAAATTGATTAAAGAAACCCCTTATTTAGTAGATACATATATAATTGAAGATTCCAGACACATTAAAATAGGAATAGATAAGTTAATTATTTGCAGATATAAAACAAATTATAAAAGACCTGAATAATGATAACTCATAAGTATAATCATTTATTAGATTAAGGATAGTTTCCTGAATTTAGAGGATGATAATATTTCAATAAAAATATACTATTAACATTAGTAGTATGTTTTGGGGGAGTGATATGCAAGTATTTGATATTTCTAGTGATCTAAATGGAGCTATTAATTCACTGGAAAAATTATTAAATGGGGAAGATGGTGAAAAAATTTTAGAAACTATAAAGAGGTATAAAGTTTCTAAACAAGATTTTGATGGATATTCGTCTAAGCCAAAGAGAAAATAAATACAAATAGTAATGTAAACTTTTTTTAAAAAATAGTCTGCTTATAAGCAGACTATTTTTTAAATGTATTGGCTTAATTTAATAAATAATTTAAAATTATCTAATCAATACTTAAGTTGATACTTAAATAATTTACAGATGTCATTGTGAGCCTTTAATTGAGAATAATGCGTGATAATCCTAAAGTATAAATTGTACAAATAGCAACTTGAGTTTAGTTAATATTAATTGTATGAGTGAGCTGTATGTCTAAAAGTAAGGGTGAATTTAAAGTAAAATTTAGAGGAGTACGAGGCAGTTATCCTGTCTCATCAAAAAATACCTTAAAATATGGTGGTAATACTGGATGCATTGAGATAAGAGTTAATGGATATTTAATTATAATAGATTCTGGAACAGGTATAATTAATCTCGGTAATGATTTAGTTAAAGATTACATTGTTAGCGGCACAGATGAAACTAACAGAGATCCAATTACTGGGATTATCCTATATAGTCATACTCACACGGATCATATACAAGGACTTCCTTTTTTCAAGCCTGTTTATATGCCTACATCCAAGTTTTATTTATTTGGTGCCAAATCTATGGGATTCGATTTTCAAGAAACATTGTCTCAGTCTATGTATGCGCCTTTCTCACCAATTGATCTTGAAGAATTACCAGCTTATCTAAATATAAATAATCTCAAAAATACAGACATTATAGTGTTAAGCCATGACAATGATGAACCTGTGGTTAAGAGAATCCATGAATGCGATAAAATTAAAAATATAGATGAACTTGTAACAATCAAATGCATGAAAAGCTCAGCACATCCAAGGGATGGAGTGCTTGTATTTAAAGTAAGCTGGAAAGGTAAGAGTTTAGTTTGTGCTACTGATAAAGAAAGTTATGTCGGTGGAGATAGCAAACTTATTTATTTTGCAAGAAATGCGAATTTATTAATTCATGATGCTCAATATACACAGGAAGATTATACTTCATTGACCCATTCCAAACAGGGATTTGGGCATAGTACCCCTGAAATGGCTATTGAAACTGCAAGATTAGCAAATGTGAAAAAGTTAGTCCTTTTTCACCATGATCCAACATATGAAGATTCAAAAATTGATGTCATAGAGGAAAATGCTAAAAGACAATTTAAGAATACTATAGCGGCATATGAAGGCCTTGAAATAGATTTAATGTAGGTGTATGAAAAATCCAATTAAATACATACCAATTTTGATTTTCCTGATTTTCTTACAGGGAGGCAAATTTGTCATAGACCCAACTAGAAATGCTAACATGCATAATGAAAAAGGAGTTAAATTTCAGGAAGATGGTTATTATACTGCTGCTGCTATGGAATTCAAGCTGGCAATAGGGTTAAATCGTGATTCAGCCGCAACGGCTACTTTTTATAATAATCTCGGATTAAGCTATATGCATTTGCATAGATATGATTGGGCAGCAACCAGTTTTCAAAGGGCTACAAGCTTAAATCCCAATTTTATTGAATATTATACAAATTTGATAAAAGCATATAGAGCACAAAATATTATCTCAAAAGAAATTGATAAACATATAAAAATAATTAAGAAGAACAAATCTAATTCTAGATCATGGTTAATGTTAGGCTTAATGTATGTTGAGCTTA
>Ga0156398_1026_pt1 | contig 15008 bp, 13 predicted proteins | sample RifOxyA3_FD_108042 | JGI IMG/M metagenome (GOLD analysis project Ga0156398, IMG submission 108042) | Candidatus Melainabacteria bacterium RIFOXYA12_FULL_32_12 | reverse complement strand
GTTTATATTCACAGGACAACCGGCCACGCATTTAGGATTTTTACAATTGATGCAGCGTTTAGCTTCATTTAATGCCTGCTCATCGGTAAAATTCTTTTCTACTTCTTCAAAATTTGCACTTCTATATTCAGGATCCAAAGTAATAGGGATCTGTCTTTCAATTTTTTCTTTTGCCATTTTTATTTCCTTAGTATGCCGAATTTGTCCAACAGATTACACGTTATGTTCCGTATAGTTTTGGTTATTATTTCGCTCTATTTTAACTCTTTCTATGATTTCATCAACCTCTTTTTCATCAAGAGTTTCTTTTTCGAGAAGAACTTTAACGATTTCATCCATTACATCTTTGTTTTCTGATAGAATTTGTTTTGCAAATTTATATCTTTCTTCGACTATAGATTTGATTTCTCTATCTATTATTGATGCAACTTCTTCAGAGAAATTTCTTTCGTGACCAAAATCTCTGCCTAAAAATACGTGCTCATTTCTTTTACCAAATGTCATTGGACCCATTTTTTCACTCATGCCAAAGTTTGTTACCATTTTTCTAGCAAGATCAGTAACTTTTTCAAGGTCATTTTGAGCACCGGTGGTGATTTCATTGAAGATAATTTCTTCAGATATTCTTCCTCCAAGAGTCATAGCCATTCTATCAAGTAACTGTGTTCTACTATAAAGAACCTGATCATTTACAGGTAGTGTCATGGTCAAGCCAAGGGCCATACCTCTTGATATAATGGTAACTTTATGAAGCGGATCACAGTCTTTAAGAAGTTTTGCAAGTAAAGCGTGCCCTACTTCGTGATAAGCAATAATTTCTTTTTCTTTTTCTGAAATTATGCGATTTTTCTTTTCAGGACCTGCTATTACTTTATCAATAGCTTCTTCTACATCTTCCATTTCAATTTCTTTTTTACTTTTTCTAGCTGCTAAAAGAGCTGCTTCATTTATTAAGTTTGACAAATCAGCACCTGTGAAACCAGGAGTTCTTTTAGCAATAACTTTTAAGTTGACTTCTTCAGCTAAAGGTTTGCCTTTAATGTGCACTTCAAGAATTTGCTCTCTTCCCATTATATCAGGCTTATCGATTACAACCTGTCTGTCGAATCTACCCGGTCTTAAAAGAGCGTTATCAAGAATATCTGGCCTATTTGTAGCAGCTATAATAATTATTCCTGTTGTACCGTCAAAACCGTCCATTTCAACGAGTAATTGGTTTAATGTTTGTTCTCTCTCGTCGTGTCCACCGCCTAAACCAGCACCACGTTGTCTTCCAACCGCATCAATCTCGTCTATAAAGACAATACATGGAGCATGTTTTTTAGCTTGTTCAAACAAGTCTCTAACTCTGGATGCACCGACACCAACAAACATTTCAACAAAGTCAGAACCACTTATGCTGAAAAATGGAACGCCTGCCTCACCGGCAACAGCTTTTGCCATTAATGTTTTACCTGTACCAGGAGCACCAACTAAAAGAACTCCTTTAGGTATTTTTGCTCCAAGTGCAAGATATCTTTCACCATTTTTTAAGAAATCTACAACTTCTTCTAATTCCTGCTTTGATTCATCGATACCGGCTACATCAGCAAAAGTCACTTTAACTTTGCTATCAAGCATCATTTTAGCTTTACTTTTTCCGAATGACATTGCCTGAGATCCACCACTTTGTGCACTTCTGAACATCAAGAATAGTCCTACAAGCAATAAAATTGGCAGAATTAATGATCCTATCAATCCAACCCATTGTCCTGAATTGTTTGGTGGTTCTACACTGATATCGATATTATGATTTTCAAGTTTATCTATCAAACTTGGGTTATCATTAGGCATTAAAACCTTATACTTAGTCTCGGTTAAAGCACTATGAGAAGGTTCTGTTTTAGGATTAGCCGTTATAACATTGTTGGTTATCTGTACAGATTCGATTTTGCTTTCTTTAACCAGTTTCATAAACTGGCTGTATGATAAATCCTGAACAGAATCTGTTTTTGATGTAAGTACAGTGACCATAAATGCTAATAATATCAGCACTAGTGTTATGTAAACTCCTGTTGTTTGGTATTTTTTCATATATAGCTCCCTTGAAAAATATGACTCAATACTGTTAATTTTGCTAAAAAATGAGATTTAGAAATAATCTTAATAAATTCTCAAACGTTCTTAATATATTTTACTATAATTTAATTTATCAGAAAGTAAGTTATAGACATATATGTGTTGTTCTAAAAAGGTGTTAAATGTTAGTATTTAGGTAATATTACCTGAGATTAATTAAAAAACTATACAGAAAATATTTTTTAATTTTTTATTGAAAACTCATACTAATTACTGACCCTGATTTTTACAATAGTAATATAATTGAAAAAGGGATGAGTTGGAATAATGCCATAACAGGATTTTAAGATAAAGTAGAATTATATTTCAAAAACATAATTTGTATGATAAATTAAGATAACTCGATATGTTTTAGGAGGAAAGTTCTTGAGTGATAAGATAATAATAAATGGAGGCAGAGAACTTACCGGTGAAGTGTCCATAGGCGGGGCAAAGAACGCCGTTTTAAAGCTAATAGCAGCCTCTATTTTAGTAGATGATATATGCGAGATACATAATGTCCCTGAATTAACAGATGTAAAAACCATGGTTGAAGTTATTAACCATCTGGGGGTTAAGACAGAATATAATCCACAAGAAAGCTCTTTAATTATAAATGCAAAACATATAACTAATTATGAAGCTTGTTATGAACTTGTTAGTAAAATGCGAGCTTCTTTTACTGTATTAGGAGCGCTACTTGGAAGATGTAAAGAAGCAAGAGTAGCTCTTCCAGGGGGCTGTGCTATAGGTGAAAGACGAATTGACCTACATATCAAAGGATTAGAAGCATTAGGCGCTCAAATAAAAATTGAGAATGGTTATGTAGTTGCTAAAGCTACTAAACTTACTGGTGCTGAAATTTTGCTTGATAGACCAAGTGTTGGTGCTACAGAAAATATTATGTTGGCTGCTGTATTAGCTGAAGGGTCAACTATAATAAGTAACGTAGCACAAGAACCTGAAATTGTTGATCTTGCTAATTTCCTAAATGCTATTGGTGCAGATGTTAGTGGCGCCGGTACATCCGAAATTGTAATCAATGGCGTAAAACAACAAGATTTACATTCTACAACCTATACGACAATTCCAGACAGAATTGAAGCTGGTACATATATTGCTGCTATTATAGCCACAAAAGGAAACGCTATAGTTCGTAATGTATATCCAGCTCATTTAAGTGCAGTATCAAGTAAATTAAATGATATGGGTGCAAATATAACTCTTATAGATCCTGTTACTATTGAGGTATCTTGTAATTCCAGACCTAAAGCTGTAGATATTGTAACTCAACCCCATCCTGGTTTTCCTACAGATCTTCAATCACCATTTATGTCTGTTTTAACTGTATCTAAAGGCATAAGTGTAATTACAGAAAGCATTTATGAAAACAGATTCAGACAAGTTGGTGAATTAAGAAGAATGGGCGCTGATGTTCAACAAGAAGGTAACCATGTGATAGTTAAAGGTGTAAAGCAATTAACAGGAACTAAGGTGAAAGCAAGTGATTTAAGAGCAGGTGCATCTTTAATTGTAGCTAGTTTATGTGCTAGAGGGACTTCTGAAATAGAAAACTTGTATCACATAGACAGAGGGTATGAAAAACTGATTGAAAAACTGAGTGATTTAGGAGCGGATATTCAAAGAATAACTGATGATACTTCTAATTCTGACATTGACATCCAAAATTATAATGAAATAAGAATCTAAAGGTTAAAAAGATGGCTCAATATAAAAGATGGTATGATCATGATCCCTTATTGATGGAAGTGATAAACCTTCTGAAGAATTATCAGGAGGATCTCAGAGCTCAAGCCGAGATTTTCCTTGAGAAAATAGAGTCACAGGTTAGCAAAGAAGCGTTGGATTCTTTTTATGAAATGGTCAAACCTTTTAACGGGAATCGTTGGTATGATCATGATCCTGTATTATCTAAGACTATCGAGTTATTAAGAATAATACCACCTGAAATTCAAAAGAAAGCAGCTCAAAATTTCCTTGATTCTCTTAAAAATCAAGGAATCGATCCTAATTTCATAAAATAATTACAAAAAGTATTAATACTAAAATTTTTAGAAATTTTCTTTAAAATTGCAAAATACTTTAGTGAATAAGTTTACACAAAAAATCAAGATGTCATGCCGGACTTGATCCGGCATCTGACCAGTGTTGTCAACTTGATAGATCCTGAAACAATACTGAGACAAGTTCAACAAATGGTTAAGGATGACAGTTTTTCATTATTTCAGTATTCAGGACAAATTGCGTTAATCCTGTTATTTAGATAAACCAAGTAATTTTGCCAGTATTTGGGCATTTTTAGAGGGTTCTTTAGTTAAGAAACCAGTATTCTTGGCTTTTTCATAAGGTAGCTTGATAGGAGAATTTAATTTAGAAAATTGCTCTTCTGTTAAGTCTAAAATATTTCCATTATGCCGATTTTGTAAAAACCAGTGTGTGGTTCCATTATCAAACTTGATAATCATAGGCTTGTAATCTTCTTTATTAGGCACTATATAGTGATATAAAAGTTCTGAAGCAAGATAACAATAACCAAGAGTTGGATTTTCAGGAGTCCATAAAAACTTATAAGGATCTTTCAATAATTTAGGACCAAGCTGCTTTAAAGTATTGGTTAATTTCGGCTTAAAGTCATTGTATATTGCTTCTTCCATTGTCATTGATGCTCTTGGAGTTTTTTGCCCTTTATTTGGATCTTCTGCTAGAATTTCTATTCTACCATCCATTTTCATTGTTATTTTTTTGTTTTCTTTTTGGTATTCTTGAATATTTTTTATAGTAGCTTTTGCACAATTATTGATGTCATCCGGAATTTCTATTTCCTTTTTGCCTGTGACTGACGCAAAGTCCTCAGCAGCTTTAAGTAAATAGCTATCTATAGCTACTCGATATATTTTTTTAGGATTTATCGGTTCTTCATATGTATTGTTTTTAAGCAGTTTTATGTCAGTTACACTTGCATCTTTAGATATTGTGTATTTTAAGCCTGAGGCATGCATTATCCCAGGTCTTTTGTTTGGATTGGTATATGTTTTAGCACCAGCTGCAAGAAGATCTATAATATCTTGACCTGTTATATTTATTACGCTTAAACCACTTGAAGGTATAGCTTTCCAAACATCCCTTTCCGTCACATTTCCTTTTTTAAAATCATTTCTTAATGAGAAGCTGGGATATATAGCAATATCAGCATTAGCTATTTTTCTCATACTATCAGTAATAAAATTAGCTATAGGGTTCTCCTGAGTTTTAATATCGCTAGCAGAATAATTATCAGCTATATTACCGATTATCGGACTTTCTCCAAAGATCTTATTTTCAAGTTTTAAGGCTTTTTTATCTAATTCAAAGTTATCAGACTTTTCTTGACCTGCTTTTGCGTATTTTATAATACCGTTTTTATTAAAAACAGCATCTATTACCCCAAAATATTCTCCATTTTGTCCTTCTTGAAAGAGTAGCACTGGATCTCCATTAGGTGAATTCACAATGGATTCTTCCGTTTCCAGAGGATCTAACAATTCATGAGAATGTCCACCAAGAATGATATCTATTCCATCTACAGATTTGGCTATTTTTTTATCCAGCTTTAAACTACCGTGAGATGGAAGAATTATTTTATTTATTCCTTTATTTTCAAGCTCTTTCACTTCTTCTTTTATTTTTTCAACAGTTTTATTTTCTGTTAATACATCTAATCCTTCAAATAAGGTGAACTTACTTGATCTTTCTTTAAGATCCGGAGGACTTATTCCTATTAAACCGTATTCGTGACCGTTTATTTTAATTATTCTAGGCCCACGAACTTTTTCTAGATTGCTGTTTTTAGGTAATATCAAATTAGAGCTTAAAGTGTTAAATTTGGTTTTAACTAGTGAATTTTCTAATATTTTTGTTCCAAGATCGAGATCATGATTTCCAATAGTGACAAAATCAAACAAATTATTTAGTAAGGAGACTATAAAATTTAGCTCTTTAGGATTTTTTCCCATATAAAAATCTCCAGAGTGAATCCTGATAAAGTCTTTATCAGGAGATTTTATATTCTCTGCTAGTTTGATTAGAGCACTTTTCAGCTTCATTAATGGTTTTGTTTGGCCATGATTATCATTCATATGCAAAATAGTGAGTTTTACATCATCTTTATCATTAGTATCAGGTAACTTAGGATTATCCCAGTTGGTATATACAGCATCAGTACCTAATTCTGATTTAGAGAATTTGTAATTGCCTTTAAATGAGATTTTATTTGTATAAATGAGATAAGGGTAATTAAGCTTATTAACATTTTTAATACTTAAATTATTCAACTCTTATTTCCTATTACCAAAAGTATCTAAGAAGAAAAAACTGCTAAATAATTTAAATTGCTATCTTGAAAAAATTTTGTAAAGAAAAAATCTTTGTTACATTCGCTAACAAAGATTTTTATTTGGATTTAAGATTTTTTAATTATTTATCATCTTTTTTATTTTTGTCTATTCTGGCAACATTTTTTTTATTTTTGCCTTTTGGCATAGTTTTATCAGGTACAAGTTTTAACCGTCTAGTAAATTCTTCATAAAAACCACAATTTGTGACGTACATTGTATCTTCAAGGGTTACGATTCCCATAGCTAAAGCTTGAAGTAACGGGCATGCCACTCCTTCTGTAAAATTTTTGCAAGTTATACATTGATCTTGCTTTTCTACGTGAACGCTACCATTGTAATAATACATGCTTTTTTCCTTAAAAAGATAATAGTTGATGACTTAAGTTAGGTAATGGATATTACCATTTTTTGGATTGGAAAGAATAACATTTGTTAATTTATTATACCTGATTCAATTAGGTTTCAAAAAGAATAATATTTGTATTATTAAAATTTAAAATATATTTATAATACTGAGCTGAATAACCAAGTTAAGAGATTTACATATTTATTCAAATGGATAATGTTAAAACCTCAGCTATCTGAAATAATTTTTTATATTAAAGACGGTGGAAAAAATCATTAATGATTTTTGAAGCCTGCTTCTTATAACCAGCTATTAATCTAGTGTATAGATCGACAAATAATATGCTACAATCTCCTGAACTGTCATCCTGAGTGACATAGTCACTTTTCCAAGTTATCAATCCTTCCAATAATACCCAATGTCATCCTGAGAAACGACGTGAGGATCTTGCCAATTATGAATACTAGCTTTTAAATGTAAAATGGATAGATTGCCACAGATTCCTTCGGAATCTTCGCAATGACAGGGGTCGCTTTTAACATATTATTTGCAAATCTTGCCACTAGTAAGAAGAAAGTATTTTTTATTACCAGGATTAATGACTTGGCATTTATATTTTGGCTTAGTATAAACTCAAATAAGGAGTAAAAATTATGAAAGTAGAAATAGTTCCGGGTTGCATTTCTTGTGGTGCTTGTGAAGCGATAAATAGTGAAGTGTTTACATTAAATGATTTAGCACATGTTAATGAAGAGAACATTGTTGGTAATGAAGATGATTGCCTCACAGCAGCAGAAGCTTGTCCGGTTAGTGTTATCAAGATAACCGAAGAATAATTTATTTGAGTATAATTTAGGAGTAAATCCTAATGGAAAAATTTGGATTATTTAGGAATAAAGAAGAGATTGGGCAGTTTCAAACCGTAACTGATCGAGAAGATAAGGGATTTATCGAGGAATTTTATGCGATATTAATGTCGATAGTTCCGGTTGAAGTAAATGAGAACCTTAGAAATAAGGTCTGGTCTAATTTAGATGAGGATTTTGACTTTGATATAGGCGAAAATCACTATTCAGTAAGATATTATGGGAAGATATAAGACCGGTTATTAATAGATTGATAATAAATTATACTAAATAGCCTAAATAACTTGAATTGCTAGATCAATAAAAAGCTTGATATAACTGAATTAAAATTCTCAAAAATTATATAGATTTGATAAAGGGCTTTGCCCTTTATCCACCTTTAGGGTGGCAGGGGCGGGTTTTTGAGAATTTTGGCTAAAATTAATTAGCAATTCAAGTTAAATAAGGATTTTTTGGCAGATATCATCTGTATTTATAAAGTTTATTGCTTTATCTAAGCTGTGTGGCAAAGATAATACTGTGTAAAAATCTTGTTTAACAGTAGGAGCAAGCTTAATAGCATCAATAAGTTCGCTCTTATTGATTGGATTTGTACATAGATAATTAAAAAATCCGGTGTTAGTTAAAAAATCTTTAACAAGCTGAAATTGGTTATCCTGAATATAACTGCATATATAAGTTGCAATTCCTACTTGAATACCGTGCATTTTACTACTTGTTGAAACTTCATCAAGGGCATGAGATATTAAATGTTCACTTCCGCTTGCAGGTCTACTTGAACCTGCTATTTCCATTGATAATCCATTCATTAAAAGTGAGTTTGCAAGGTGATAAATAAACTTAGGGGCCCTGATATCCTGATTCTGATAATTTAGAAAATCTATTACAGTATTTTGGGATATTAAATAAGCAAAATCATTAAAAGTATCATTACCGGTTTTTGCTGCTTCTTTCCAGTCCCAACCGGCTGTAATTTTTGAGATTAAATCCCCTATTCCTGAAAATATACAGGACTCCGGTGATGCTTTTACGGCATTGATATCAACAACAATACCGTAAGGGATTTTAGCATTTACAGTTCTTCTTTTACCTTCAACGAGTAACGAGGATAAAGGGCTGCAAAAACCATCATTAGAAGTAGATGTAGGCACACTTATGAAAGGTAAAGCAAGAACATGGGCACAATATTTGCTATAATCAAGTGCTTTTCCCCCTCCAATTCCTACAAGCGCATCTACTGTTTTAGGAATGTCAAAGGCTGTATGTATAACATTTTCAATATGGATTTCGTGAATAATATTTTTATGTACAATATTAATTCCTGATTTCTTGAAACATTCAAAAATCTGGTTCCCATATATTTCTTCAATTCCTTCACTAAAGAAGCAAGCAATGCTTTTAAAAGAAGATTCCTTAAGATATCTTCCAAGACAATTCAATTCACCTTCTCCAATTTTTAAAATGGACGGAATTGATATTTGTTGTTGATTTAATTTACTCATCTTTTAAGTATTCCAGTATTTCACCATAAGAAGTGAGTTCTTTAGCCTTAATATTAGCTTCTTTGCAAAGATCAAGAAGCAGGTCTTTAGCAAAAACTTTATCTGCAAGTCTGGCTGCTTCTATATCAGGTCTGCCATCTCCTGCAAAAACAGTAAAATCACTATCTTTTCTAACTGATTCTACAACTAATTTTTTACTGATACCATACTCTATAGAATAAAAAGGGCTGGTTTTATCAGGCTCAATTATTTGCAATCCCTCTTCTTTAGAGTAGCAACTTTTATTACTAATTAATTTTACTAGATTCTGAACCTTTAAATTCTCCAGAATAACTTTTATGTAGTAGTCAGCACCTGCACTGACTATATAAAAGTCGATATTATTTTCGTTACAGTATTTGACTGTATCAATAAAGCATTCTTCAATAGGTAATTCTAATACTAATTTGTGAAAATCTTCTTTATCGAGGCGAATTTTCCTGAAAATTCTTGTTAAAGCCTCAATATGTGTAATTTTTCCTTCCTGATAATCAAGCCAGGGCTGTATATCTGATTCAGTTAATAGTTTTGCTATAACAAAATAGAAAAAATCTATTTTGCTTATAGTTCCGTCAAAATCAGATACTAAGGCTTTTCTTTGTTTATTCCGGTTCATTTTTTATCCTGATTTAAGAGATTATTATTACTCATAAATTGCTGGTTATAAGAATGAGCTCGGATAGCTCCCGCTTCGCGCAAGAAGCAGGCTACAAAAATAAAAAAGTATTTTTCATCAAAATACTTAATTTATTTTTTCCGCTGTCCTTAAATCAGTATATCAAAAATCAAACAATAAGAGAAAGAGTCTAAAAGCTCTTTCTCTTATTATCAATTTATAAACTAAAATTAAAACTTGGCTCGATTTAGCTTTTCTCTTAATTCACGAAATCTTACTATATCTTCTTGAGCTCGATAATTTTCTTTAAATAAAACTTGTGAAGATGGGTGCACCATTAGAATATAGTCGATATGAACTTCTAAAAACTTATATTTTCTTGGAGCAGAATTTGTTTTCCTGCTAACAATTTCAGCATCAGTAACAGCTAAAAACCTTCTTTCCCTATCATTTAAAAGGTCAGTTAACTCTCTATTCGAATCTGTATACTTTGATACGTGAACAATTCCCTTGATATCGTGATCTACCGTTAAAATGAGTACCTCTAATGGCACTGTATCAATGTGTTTTGACATATTCCAGCCTATCTTTATCCTTGAATAATTCTTTAACTAAACCTTAATTCTAGTATAATATAAAATGCTAAAAATATAATAGCATTTTTTACTGTTTAATCAATTCAAGCAAGGTTATTTCATAATGTTTCAAAATGTAACTTTAAATACAGCCAAAAACTTAATGAGATTTAAAGTTAATTAAAAAAACTTATATTTTACTAATGGCTTTGTAAAGCGGTAACTTAATATTAAATTTATTTCGCTTTTTTGATAGGAAATTTTATTTATTTTGATCGATAATATTACAGAAAATTTACAATTTATGTTATTATTTTTACTGTGTTTAAGCCATTTACATTCTTAAATACTAAACATTAAACCCAGAAATTAAATTAGAATATTTATCTCATTAATTTTTAACTAAAAACAGTAAGTAATTTATAACAAAGAGGAAGGGTTGGCTGATGGTCCAGTTATCAAAAGTTTTACAAGAAGTGAGAGTTACACCCAAAAGTGTAGATGATTATATACCAATTGTAGGCAAAGAAAAAATAGACAGATTAAAAGAACTTGCAAAACCATTAAAAAATAAAAAAGTATTAAACTTGAATACTACTGCATATGGTGGTGGAGTTGCTGAGTTATTAAAAACTCAGGTTGCATTGATGCAAGATCTTGGATTACAGGTTGATTGGTATGTAATGACACCTGTTCCCGGATTTTTTGATGTAACAAAATTATTTCATAATAATATGCAGGGACATTCAGGAACTGTTTCTGACGAACAGAAACAGGTATATCTAAATGGCGCTGAGGTTAATGCAAAGGGAATTGTTGAAAATTACGATTATGTGATCGCACATGACCCTCAACCTCTAGCTATGATTGATTATGTTACAGCCAGAACCGGCAAGTGGATATGGCGTTGTCATATAGATACATCTCAACCTAATGCGGATACCTGGAATTTCCTATATCCGTATATGCAAAATTATGATGCAGTTGTATTTACTCTTGATGAATTTGTAAAAGAAAATTCAGAATTTAGAAATCTTACTTTTATTCCTCCATCAATAGATCCTCTTAGTCCTAAAAACAGTGAAATGGCTGAAGAAGAAGTAAATAATCTGATGGTTAGCTATAATGTTGATCCTACCAGGCCTTTATTAGTTCAAATTTCAAGATTTGATCCTTGGAAAGATCCTCTTGGGGTTATTGATGTATATAGAAATATTAAATACAGCCATTCTGTAAAAGGTATAAGAGGTACACAGCTTGTTTTGGTTACAAGTATGGCACATGATGATCCTGAAGGATGGATTATATATGATCGTGTTGTAAGAAGAGCCGGAGAAGATTTTGATCTTCACGTTTATACTAACTATCATAATGTTGGTGATGTTGGTGTAAAAGCTTTCCAAATGGCAGCTAATGTAGTCCTGCAAAAATCACTTAAAGAAGGTTTTGGATTGACTGTGGCTGAAGCCCTTTGGAAAGGTAAACCTGTAATAGGTGGAAATGTAGGAGGTATTAAGCTTCAAATTCAGGATGGGGTAAATGGTTTCCTTGTTTCAAATATACAAGAAGCTACAGAAAAAACTTTATATTTATTAAAGAATCCTGATGTTGCTAAAAAAATGGGAGAAACAGGAAAAGAAGTTGTCAGAGAAAGTTTCTTATCAATAAGGGAAATTGAAGATCATCTTAAGTTATTCAATAAATTAGCAGATGAACCCTGTACAACAATTTCTTGCTAAAATATTCTGTCTCATTTAATCTTATTTCAGTAGGTTAGCTGGAGAATCTTAATGCCTGAAAGAGAATATTATTTAACAATTCATGGACATTTTTATCAACCTCCACGGGAAAATCCATGGTTAGAAACAATAGAACTGCAGGATAGTGCGGCTCCTTTTCATGATTGGAATGAGCGTATAGCTTTTGAATGCTATACTCCTAATTCTGTATCGAGGATAGTTAATCATAAAAGTCAAATTTTCGATATAGTTAATAATTATTCACTTATAAGTTTTAATCTTGGGGCAACACTCTTGTCTTGGCTTGAAGTGCATGCTCCAAAAACTTACGAGAGGATAATTGAAGCCGACCGTCAAAGCGTAGAAGAGCATTCCGGACACGGTAATGCAATGGCTCAGGTTTATAACCATATAATTATGCCTCTTGCTAATGAAAGAGATAAGTATACTCAAGTTATATGGGGAATAAGAGATTTTCAATATCGTTTTGGCAGAAAGCCTGAATCCATGTGGCTTGCTGAAACAGCAGCTGATGATGCTACTTTTAGAGTTTTAGCTGATTGTGGCATAAAATTTACTGTTCTTTCTCCATATCAAGCATTAAAAGTAAGACCTATAGGTGGAAATGATAATTCCTGGATTGATGTTAGCTGGGGTAATATTGATCCGGGTCAGCCTTACAGATATCATTTAAAAGATAATACTGACAGATACATTGATTTATTCTTCTATGATGGTTCTATCTCTAAATCTGTTGCCTTTGAAAATCTCCTCCATAATGGAGACAAATTTATTAGCAGACTTAAAGATGGTATTTCTCATGACAGAAATTATAATCAGCTAATTCATATTGCTACAGACGGTGAAAGTTACGGACATCATACAAAATTTGGTGATATGGCTCTTTCTTACATGTTAAAGAAAAGAACCGCTGAAGCAGGGTTTAAACTTACTAATTATGGAGAATATCTTGAGAAAAATCCTCCGAGATTTGAAGTTGATATTAAACATCCTTCATCCTGGAGTTGTGCTCATGGAGTAGGGCGTTGGGAAGACAATTGTGGTTGTTCAACGGGAGCTCAACCAGGCTGGGATCAAAAATGGAGAAGACCACTCAGGAATGCTCTTGATTGGCTGAGAGATGAATTATATATAATTTATGAAAAGCATGCGGGTAGATACTTGAAAGAGCCCTGGAAAGCTAGAAATAGATACATTGATGTAATTTTAGACAGAAATGAGTTATCTATGGGCCATTTTTGTGCTCATGAAGGTATTAAAAAGCTTTCCAGACAGGAGCAAGTTGACGTAATTAAGTTACTTGAAATGCAACGGCAAGCAATGCTTATGTATACAAGCTGTGGATGGTTTTTTGCTGATATATCAGGAATAGAGACAACACAAATACTTAAATATGCTGCAAAAGCCATGCAGATTGCAGAGGAATTCTCAGAAATAGACTTGGAGACAGAATTTCTGGATAAATTGTCTGAAGCCAGAAGTAACATAAAAAAATTTGGTACAGGAAAAGATGTTTATCTTAAATTTGTTAAACCTTCAATAGTAAGTATTAAACAAGTAGTAAGTCATTGGGCGATCAGCTCTTTGTTCGAAGAATATAATGATGAAACAGAAATATATTGCTATAACATAAAGTCATTAGATTATCGTAAGGTTAAAAAAGGAAATACAACCCTATTACTTGGTCGAATTGAGATTATCTCAAAAATAACCTTGGAACGTTACGATATGATCTATGCTCTATTGCATTTTGGTGGAGAAGATTTTCATTGTGCAATTAGAGGATATTCAGGTGAAGAAGAATTTAGCAAAATTAAGGAAGATTTAATTACTAAATTTTATAGTCTACCTTTAACAGAAATAATTAGAAGTTTAGACGATCATTTTGGTAGAGAATACTTCACGTTAAAAGATTTATTTATAGATGAAAGACGCAAGATCATTGGAATTTTAATTAAAGATCAGCTAGAAAGATTTGCTCAGACATATCATAGCTTGTATGAAGAAGGCAAAGGGCCTATGATACAACTTTATGAGCTTGGTCTTTCTGTTCCTTCCGAGTTTAAAATTGCTACTGAATACACTTTAAGTCGCAACTTCAATGACATTATATTAAATGTAGATGATATAGGTAATCCTGGCTTATTACAGGAAGCTTTTGATATAAGTAAAGAAGCTAAAAAGCTTGGTGTTAATCTGGATTACAAAAAAGCTGAGGAAATCTATAGTCTATATATTAATGATAAAGTTAGAAGCTTAGCTGATAATATGGATATTCAACAGTGCGAGGATATAATTAGTGTTCTATCACTGGCAAGTAAGTTGGGGGTAAAACCTAATTTAAGCCAGGCTCAAGATTTTTACTTTAGCTTAATTTACAACAGAATTTCTGAGTTGATTGATTCATTAAAAAGCTCGGAAAATCTTCAAGTAGATAAGAATTTTGTAGCTACTATTTTAAATTTGGGTGAAAGACTCGATTTTAATGTAGAAAAGCACTATAACGAGCTAAGTAGATTAGCCACTAAAATTGAATTGCTAAATTAAAGCAGTAATTATTGCTTAAATAATGAAAATTATCATCCTAAACTATGTGCTGAAATTGTTTCAGTATTATTTCGGAATCTTTCTGGTCTTCAACTTTAAGCGTTATTTGGATAGATGCCAAACTTGTTTTGGCATGATTTCTTGATTTTTTAAAGTAGATTTTCAAAAATCATACCTTTATCAATTCTTTTAAGGACAGCGGAAAAAATAACCAAAGATTTTGATGAAAAATCTTTAATCTCTGAGGGTAAATTCCCCGCAGCTCT
>Ga0156398_1034_pt1 | contig 15021 bp, 10 predicted proteins | sample RifOxyA3_FD_108042 | JGI IMG/M metagenome (GOLD analysis project Ga0156398, IMG submission 108042) | Candidatus Melainabacteria bacterium RIFOXYA12_FULL_32_12 | reverse complement strand
GAAAATATTGTAAGGATAGCTATGATAAGGATTTCCCTCAAAAAATGTTTTTAACAAAACAGCTTCTAAGACAATTTTATCGAGTGGTAGGAATTTAATTAATTCTTGTCCTTTGGAGTTTAATAACATTTTATGATTGATTGAAAAATAACAATTTAAATTAACAGCTTGTTGAGACTGTTTTAACGTTCCTGTAAACCAATGTAGAATATATTTATTTTCAGATTTGTACAAATACTTTTCAATTCCGTTTAAAACATCATCAACAGCTTTTAAACTATGTAATGAAAGAATTTTGCCGTTATATTGTGAGATAATAGCTAGAATTTTTTCAAAATAATGTTTTTGTTTTTCAAACGTTATTAAATAATCACTACCCCCATCAAGCCCTATTTCTCCAATGTAAATAGATTCATTAATTAATTTTGAGAATAAATCATAATCAAAATGTTTTGAATTTACTAACTGAGGATGCAATCCTAAAGCAGTACGTATAAATTTCTTATTTTGTGTCCATTTTTTATTCTGTTCCCATGCTTGGGGCATAGTAGTAACAGCCACTATAAAAATTTTATTTTTTTCAAAATATTCTATTATTTCTGGAGGATTTGGGAATAAATCGATATGGCAGTGAAAGTCAGCATATATAAAATCATCCATATTATGAAACCCTTGCGCCACTCAAAAGATTTTTTACTTCTAACACGATCCTGCAATTCCTGTAATGCTTCAATATACTTGTCGGGCAATAAATCCCGACGCAAGCTAAGACCTTGCCCAAATTTAATAAAAGTCGGACCAAGTTCTTCTAAAACTTTGGGTAAACGTTCAGGCAGAGAAGGGCCTCGTTGCTGTACAGGCAAACGACTGATAATTACCCAGCTTAAAAATCGGGTAATTATCCTGCTAATTTCAAAAAAACGAGTTAAAGTCGCCATTTGTATTTACTCTGATATGTAAGTTTGTAAAAAATACAGAATAATTATTAGCTTTATTGTGGATAATCAGTATCCCAAAATCTATTGCCTGAATGTAGCTATAAAATCCTTTTAAAACTTACTGCAAGTGATAAACTATCTGACAGGATGAGGCTTTATATATTCTATCTCCTGTACAATTCTGGTTAATAAAATAGGACAGGGTACTTCCTCTATAATTTTTCTTAACGTATAAGCATGAGGAGGGAATAACTTTCCATGCCATGCTAGTACAATTAGATCATTACTATTTTCTCTGGCAAAACTTATTATCTCTTTGGCTGGATCACCTGTAGATAAAGAAAGATTTATTTTAACATGTTTAATAAAACAGGGGCAAAAACGCTTTAAAAACTCTTTTGACCAGAAAGGCCATTCATGTTGAGGGTAATCTTCATAGTAAGGTGCGGTTACATTACTTTCTTTTGCTGTTTTTTCCGTAAATATATGCATAACATCTATATTAGCGGCAGTCTTCTTTACTATTTCAATCACAGCATCAAGTGCCTGAGCTGAACCTGGAGAACCATTAACAGGCATTAAAACTCGTTTAGGCTTCCATAAATCATTTTCTTTTATAACAACTGTGTCAGGTCTGACCAATAAGACAGGAATATTGCTATTTTCAACAACTTTAGTAGCGACATCACCAGTAAGTTCTTTTTTATTCGAGCCAGTACCGTGAGTGCACATGACAATATAGCTTGCTGACTTAGCTTCATCCAAAATTATTTGGGCAGGATCTCCACTTTTATGATTAATGATAAATCTTGGTAATTCTTCTGGATTTATTTTGATTTTTTGAATAATTTCTTCTTGAGATAAAGGCCCTTCAGATATATGTATTATGTGAATATGCAGATCAAGTAAAGCAGCAATACTCCTAGCAGGTAATAAGGCTGTTAATGAGTTATCAGATCCATCTAAAGGTAAAAGTATTGTTTTATCAGATTCCATCTTTATTTATGTCCTTTAATCTTTCCAATACCATTTCTGATCTTTATATGCAATATAGGTATTATTTGGAGCTAATTCTTTCCAATTATCTTCACCAATACATAAATTTACAGATTGATTACCGATAATCTTAAAAGTTATCTCATCTTTTCTAACTTGTACATTAATCTTTTGTCCATGCCAATTAACAGAGAATTTAACATTATTCCAGTTTTCAGGAATGTGTGGGTCGAACAATAACCCGTTATCATATATATGTATGCCAGCAAAACCCATTACAACAGACATCCAAGTTCCGCCTATTGATGCCATATGTATTCCACCTGCTGCATTTCCCATTTTGTCATCCAAATCAATCTGGGCATTTTGCTCAAAATACTTGTATGCTTGATCTAATTTTCCTAATCTTGCAGCAATGATACTATGAATACTTGGACTTAAAGAGCTTCCATGTGCTGTTCTTTGTTCATAAAAATTGTAATTAGCCTCAATTACATCTTTAGAAAATTTATTTGCTAATAGAAATAAAAACATCAATACGTCTGTTTGCTTTATGATTTGAGAATTCCTTACTCTTTCTCTGCCAAGAATTACGTCCATTGGCTTGGTTCTTGGCTCATAGCTTTTAACATCAATATATTCTAAATCAAAGAATCCCTTAAACTGTTCATAAATCTTTGTTTCAGGATTATAGCCAGTATAGATTTTATCCTTTATTTCTTTCCATCTGCTAATTTCTGAATCTTGCAAGTTTATTTTATCTCTGAGGTTTTCATATTTATCTTTATACTTTTCCTGCAACAGATTTATTAATTTTAAGGCTATTTCAAGATTATGCTGGGTCATAAGATTAGTATAAGCATTATCATCTATTCTTTCATGATACTCATCAGGTCCTACTACATCATAGATATGATACAGATTATCATCTTCTTTTTTAAGGAAGCCTGTACTAAATCTTGTTGTTTCAAATATTATTTCACTGCCATAATTAACGAGGAAATCTTCATCTTCGGTTACCTGATAATACTGCCACACAGCATAAGCAATATCTGGGGAGATATGAATTTCATTTGAGCCTGAATAAATATGTATTATCTGCCCGTAAGGCAAGATTACTTCCGTTGGAGTCATTTCAATTCCAGAATCAGTAGATTCCCAGGCATAACATGCTCCTTTATGCCCCTCTCGTCTTGCGTTTTCTCTTGCCCCTTGCAGTGTGTTGTATCTATACATCAATAAGGCTTTTGCTATTTCTGGTTCTGTAAATGTATAAAAAGGCAGAAGATACATTTCAGTATCCCAGAAAACATGTCCCTGATAAGATACACCAGATAGGTTTCTTGCTGCAATAGAATTATTGTTTCCGCTAAACTTCCCCGTGCTAATTAAGTGATAAAGAGCAAAATTAACCCATCTTTGAGCTTGCTCATCATTATCTATAGTTATATCAGCATTATTCCAGTAATTTGTCCAGCTTTCAGCCTGCGAGATAAGAACATTATTATAATCAGTTACTGTGTCTTGTATACTTGCTCCTATAGGATTTTTATAATCCAAACTGGTGAATACCGTTATTAAACTATTAATGATATATTCCTTACCATACTCTCCATGCCATTCCCATTCTTCGTATACCATCTTATTGCTATATTTTTGATTATATTCGAGATTATCCTGAATAAATTCACTTTTTTGAGTTATAACGACTAAATTATCACCTTCTTTGGTTTCCATCCCAAGCATCATAGGCTTATTCAATTCAAGAGTTTCTGGAATTAATATTTTAGAGTCAATAATATTTCCATCAATACCTGAAATTACCTTTAATCTTCCTGAATAATTTTCAGGCTTAATGGTAATACTTTTAAAAGCAGTGTTTTTATTATCCAAAGATATGAATTTTATTGTTTTAATGCTTGTTATTCTGCCAAGTGAATCCTGACTTTTCCATTCTCTTAAGACTAATCCTCTTTTTAAATCTAAATATCTTTTATGTTCCAGAATTTTAGTATCATATAGATCAATAATATTATCATCAAGAAACACCTGAATCCTAGTCCAATCTGGTATTCTTGCCAGTTCATTACGGTTAGTAGCAGGAATATTCTCATAAATTCCTGCTACGTAAGTAGTTGGCTCTGATATAGTATAATACTCTTCCAGACTGTTTCTTGAGCCAATGTAGCCATTGCCAAAAGACAGGATTGACTCAATCGTACGCTCCCTGAGAGGATTAAATCCTTCTTTTAGTATAAGCCAGGGATTGTTAATTATATGATTATTATTTAAAACATTCATATTTTCCATATTGCCTATAGTTAATTATAAATTTACTTATTAGTAGCTGTTGGTGCACTTTCAGGACGTGTTGAAGTATTATGAGTGCAACGCTCAACAAAAAATATGACCAAAACAAGCATAAGAAGGCATAAAATTAAAAAATTTCGCATTGATTTATCTTCTTTATTCTCTGCCATACAAAGTTTTCCTTTCTAGTGCTTATGCTCTGGTATAAAAATTCTATATCAATTTATTTGTTGTAAGTTTTTGTCTGAGTGTTTTTAAGGTGTATGAGTGCATTGTCTAAAAAAGAACAGCAAAATCAATATTACAGGTATAACAAGACATAAAAACATAAGAATACGGTGTATCGGACTGTGTTTACTATGATTATTGTGACTTTCCGGCATATTTAGTTCTCCTTAATGATGAGCGTGTTTTTCTTCTTTTATCTCGATTTTTGGAAGATATTTCCTTAATGTCTGGCTATTTATTGCAACAAGAATGGTACTCAATGACATAAGAAGACCTCCAACAGCAGGACTGATAACTATCCCCTGATTAACCAGAATGCCAGTTGCCAGTGGTATTGCAACTACGTTATAACCTGCTGCCCACCATAAGTTTTGAATCATTTTGGAATAAGTTTTCTTTGATATACTTATCATATCCGTTACAGCAAGAGGATTGCTTTTAACAAGAACTATATCGGCACTCTCTATGGCAACATCGGTTCCGGCTCCAATTGCTATACCAACCTCTGATGCTACAAGAGCAGGAGCATCATTTATTCCATCCCCTACCATAGCAACGATGTAGCCTTCTTTTTTTATTTCTTTAACCTTATCCACTTTCTCATGAGGCAAGACCTGAGCATAATACTTATCTATACCAAGTTCCTTTGATACAGATTCGGCTACCTGCTCTGCATCACCTGTTATCATATAAGTCTTGATGTTAAGTTGATGTAATTTTTTTATAGCCTCATAAGATTCTTTTCGTATAATATCTGACAGAGCAAAAACACCTGCAAAATTATTATCTATAACAACAAATATAACTGTCTTGCCCTGATTTTGCAGATCTTCTATTTGCTTATCCTTAATATTAATATTTAATTCCTGCATTAATCCAGGACTTCCTACATAAACTTCTTTGCCTTCAACTTTAGCCCATGCTCCTCTTCCAGGAATAGCTTTAAACTCTGATGTTGCAGGAATTTCTATACCTTTATTTCTAATATAATCAACGATAGCTCTTGCAATAATATGCTCGGAGTTAGTCTCAATAGCTCCTGTTAATCTTAGTAATTCATTTTCGTTAGCATATGGGATAACATCAGTTACTCCAAATTTTCCTTCTGTTAAAGTACCTGTTTTATCAAAAACAATAGCATTTACATCCTTAGATCTTTCAAAAGCCTGCCTGTCTCTTATAAATATACCTTTTCTGGCTGTAATTGTAGTTGATAAGGCTACTACAAGAGGTACAGCTAAACCAAGTCCATGAGGACAGGCAATAACTAATACGGTAACTGCTCTTTCTACCCCAAAGAAAGAATTGCCTAAAATATTCCAAATTACAAATGTAACTGATCCAACACCAACAGCCACATAAAATAAAAATGCAGCAGATCTGCCTGCCAGATCCTGTACCCTTGATTTGCTAGCCTGAGCTTGCTTAACCAGATTTATAACCTGGGATAAATAAGTTTGTTCGCCTGTTTTTTGAATTTCTACCGTTAAAGTACCTTCCTCATTTATTGCTCCACCTATTACCTTATCGTCTTTCTCTTTATGGACAGGTTTTGATTCACCTGTCAGCATTGCTTCATTAACATAGGATTTACCATCAACTACAACACCGTCTGATGGAATTTTCTCTCCTGGTCTGATTAAAACCTTGTCATTAACTTTTAATTCTGAAACAGGAACGTCAACTATCTCACTGTTTCTGATTACATGAGCAGTAGTTGGCATGATTTTTACAAGTTCTTCAACAGCACGGGATGCTCCCATAACACTTTTTGCTTCTAACCAGTGTCCAAGCAGCATTACATCAATTAAAGTTACAAGTTCCCAGAAAAAATCATGTCCTAATTGAAAAACTATAGTCGCAACAGAATAAAAGTATGCAACTGATATAGCCATAGAAACAAGAGTCATCATGCCTGGCTGGCGGTTTTTAATCTCTTTTGGAACTCCTCTTAAAAAAGGGTATCCACCATAAAAATAGACTATGGATGAAAGTATTACTATAATCCCCATTTGAAAGGGTATTTTAAGAGTAACATTCAACCAATCTTGTATTTGTGCAGATAATAACAGTATAGGGACAGTAAGGACAAGGCATACCCAGAATCGTTGCCTGAACATCTCTATATGTCCTGCATGATCACCATGCTCAGGTTTTTCACCATGATTATGTTTCATATGTTCATGCTGCATATTAAATCCCTTCTGAATAACTTTGGATTTATTTCGATTAATATTCTCAATTAAGTATTTATTTTTTATCCTCAGAGTTTTCTTACCATAAAGGCAACTTTTGACAGGGTTACTGATTCATCATGCCTCTTTGTTGTTTTGTATTCATAGGCATTCCTCCTCTTTGTTCCATCATTTGCTGCATTGTAGGACTGCCCATCATATAGCCTGATCTCCAGTTTTGTATTGATACAATACAATTAGTTAACGTGATAAGAAAAGCCATAACTATTAAAAGCCATCCAAAGATTAAACCTGCTGTCTTAATACCACCTTCCTGTTTAAGTGCTGTAACAACAAGCCAGTATCCAACTCCTAATCCAATAGCTAAAAAGATGAGTTCAAACGTTAACACTGCTAATGTCATCAAAGCTACCATACTCTTTTTCTCCTTTTTATAAATTTATAAGAGTTTATTGACCATACCATTGCTTACGCCAAGTTTTAAGCTGCTCTATTTCCTGTGTTTGAGCATTAATAATATCTTGTGCTTTTTGTCTTAATTCTGGATGTTGAGCTTTGCAAAGAGCATCTTGAGCCATTTTTATTGCTACTTGATGATGCATAATCATCATATTAATAAAGCGAAGATCATAGTTTTGATCGGCTGGACCAAGCATTCTAAGCATCATCTGAGTGTGATTTTGCATCATTTCTTGCTGCATCATACCCGATTGTTGTGAAGTTTGTCCCATAGGCATTTGCATTTGTGAACTTGATGCACCTGTTTGAGGAGTATTTGTAGTAGGATGATGCTGCTGAGCATAAACTCCTTGTATTGTAATTAAGGCCATAAGAAAAATACTTACAAATATTTTTCTTATTCTCGATTTTCTCATTTAAATTCCTCCTATAAAAATTATTTATAAGACATTATCAGAAAAATCAAATATTTCAATTCGCCTGTAAGAACATTCGACCTCCATTTCTGGGAACATATGGAGGATATTTATTTAAATTATCTGGAATGCATCTGATTATTAATATTCGGCATATGCTTCATAGGTGGAGCATTGGTATGAAGAAAGACGTGAAAAGAGATAGGGAAATCTCCATAAAATTGGTCTAAAACTCTTGATTTAGCATACATAGTCATCATGGTTCCAAGAGTAAATGGTACATCTTTTATTCGAAAAAGATCTCTTGCTGCTCCAAAAGAAAAAACAGTAACACCAAACTTCCTATTTTCATCAACTCCTGAATCCTCCACATTTTCAAGAAGTTCAGCTCTATATACATTTTCAATTCGAGTAAACAAATAATAGCTTTTACGAAAATTCCAAGTAGCCTCCCAAAGAACTCCTGTTTCATCTGGTCCTGCTTCAAAGTTATGCCCAAAAACAATGGACGATGCAATCCAGCCATTTTTCAGCATCTTAATATATTGAGTTGATGCTGTAAGCCTAGTAACGTCTCCTGGCTCGATAGATTCAGGATCATCCAGAAGACCACAAGAGATTTGAAAACTGGTATTTGGATTTGGCAAGTATGAAATGCGACCAGAATACGATGTAAAAGGTCCAAAATCAAAATCATATCTATTCTCATCTGGTTCTCTTCCATTAAAGATAGAACCTTCAACCTGAAGATTTTTACTGGCAATACCAGCAGTAGCAACTCCAAACGTAATATGAGAAGAATCTTGTATATGGTGACTTAATGGAGCTTCAGGATTTAATAAGGCAGAATATCTATGAGGATATGCAACAGGTCCAAGTGCGGGCTCTCCTACTGGTGCCGCATATAATCTAAACCAGGTACTGTTTTTTAATCTAAGCCAATACTGAGCTGATAATTCCATAAATAAATCATGAGGATGCTGACGATCAATCAATGGTTCTCCTCGGAATGTTTCACCTGTTTGAAATAAAAGTGGATACCCACGGCTACCAACCGTTAATGGTTCTAGAGACATCATATCTCTGAATTGAGTAACTGATCTTGTCCTGATTGGTGTTGCAACTGAAGCCATACCCCAATTCTCACTATAAAATCCTTGATCTCCACGAGGACCACCCTGATTATCATAATCTCCAAAAACGCTCCAATGTAGCATTGTAGTCCAGCGACCTAGTTGCCACATTTTCATTAACATTGGATTATCTATTGGTTGCCATGACGTACCGGAACCATCTCTTCGCATATTTAACATAATCAAGTCCATCGGAGATTGTTGTTTAGGTTTAGGTAACTCAATAGGTTCCATCTTTTTCATCTCTGATGGAGCTTGATGATCCATATGATCGGATTGTGGCATTTGATCAATTTGCATCTGGAATGATTGATACTGTTCTTGTGAATGTTGCTGTACTGATTTTTCTTTTTCTATAGAATTATCACTTTGGTACTCAGGAGAATTATCTGTATTATTTACTTGACTATTTCAGGTGATAATTCAAGTAAACTTTGTAAAAACATATCTGAAGTTTGAGCTTCAAGACTATATTTTTCTAAAATATCATTTGGAAAATCTTTTATATTATCAGTTACAATAATTTCTGCATTGCCAACTATAGCAGCAGATAACACATGCCTGTCTTTATCGTTTATCTCTGAGGAAGTTTCTACATTCAGGTTCATATAATTATCTATTAGGGCTTCAGGAAATGCTTGATTCATAATTTCAATTAACCGTTGAGCGTTTTCCGGCATTGCAGCTCCACGAATAATTAGATTTTTTTTGTAACTTCATTACAAATAGCCTTACTCCATACTGGTTGGTATAACTCATTTTTAGCTATTCTTAATAATAAATCCCTTATGTTCGCTTTATATAAGATACAGGCATCAAGAACAACTATAAAATTACCCTGTTTAATCATATAATCCTGTTTCTTGACTCAAGCGAGCAAGCTCGTCAAGATTCTCCTCTCTCACTTTATCACGTTTATTTTTATATTCTATCAAATCCTGCATAGATATGCGTCTATGTTTTCCAACTTTAATAAAAGGAATTTCTCCTGTTTCAAGTAATTTGATCAAGAAAGGCCTTGATACATTTAAAACTTCTGCTGCTTGCTGAGTTGTAAGTTCCTTATGAACAGGTATTACTGTCAATGCATCACCATTACCTAATGTTTCAATCATTTTTTTTAATAAAGGTAAAAGTGAGCAGGGAATATTTATTTTATGTCCATTTGAAGTTATTATTTTAATATTGCCATTTTGAAAAGCTATATTTAATTCATTTATCTCATTTTTTTCTGCTGGATCTTTTGGAGGTTGTATTAATAAGCTTGAGTTGATCATAACTGTTACCTCATAAATTTCTAATTTTAATTATATTATAACATTAAACGAAATAAATGCAATATATGAAATAATCGAAATGGAATTAATTTTGTTTTAATTCATACCCCAAGAGCTTATATCCTTTTAGTCTTCTATCATACATGCGAGCTAGCATTGTAACTTGAGAATCCACATAATCATAAATAATAACTTCTTTTTTAGAATGATGAACTCTATGTAACCGTCCCGCATATTGAGCTAAAGTTCCCTTCCATGAAATTGGCATAGTTAAAAATAACGTGTTTAAGCGAGCTTCGTCAAAGCCTTCTCCAAGATATTTTCCAGTTGCTATGATTAATAATTCTTCATTTTCAGGAATTTCTTTTAGCCTTAATATGGCTTGTTTTCTTGCTTTATTACCAATTCCTCCTGTTAAAATGATAAGATTTTCAGTAACATTTTTAAAATGCTCAACAAAACAGTCAATATGTTCTTTTCGCTCTGTTAAAACTACACAGGCTCTTTTTTCCTGTAAAGCTGTTGAAATATCATCAAATATAAGCTTGTTTCTATCTTTGTCCTGAATTAAAGAAGCATAAATCTGGTTAATTGTTAATTCTTGTTGTTCTTCCAGCATTCTGAAATCTGTATATTTTGGCAGGATAAAGTGATTAAATGGCAATTGCTTATTCTGAAGTTTAGGGTTTACGTTATGAACAATCTGACCACATTGCATAATTATTATTGGCTGATGTCCATCTTTTCTTTCGACTGTTGCACTCATTCCAAGAACATATTTTCCTCTGAATTTTTTTGATACTTGCTCAAAGCTAAAAGCAGCCAAATGGTGGCACTCATCAACAATTAGTTGTCCATACTGAGCTAAAATCTCGTCCAGATTTTCTTTTTTAATGAGGCTTTGAATAATTGCAACATCAATCTGTCCTGATGGTTTAAATTTTCCTGAACCTATTTGTCCTATTTGGACTTTTTCTGTATTTAAAAACATTTTAAATTTTTCTATCCACTGATCCGCGAGCTGTTTTCTGTGAACTAAAATTAAAGTATTAACCTTGCGTGAAGCTATTACATTTGCTGCAATAACCGTTTTTCCAAAAGCTGTAGGAGCTGATAATATGCCGATATCCTGCTCTAAAATCTTGTTTACAGCTTCTTTTTGATCTTTTCTTAATTTACCCATAAATGAAATCTTTATCTTCATTCCTGATTCTCTTTCATCTTGAATTTCAAGAGTAATATTGAGCGAATTAAGGAATTCTTTTAAATCCTTTAAACAGCCTCTTGGCAAGGTTATATATTTTGTTAAAATTTCAGCACAGGAAATTATTCTTGGTTTATCATAAGTCGAAAATCTCATAGCCTGTGCTTTATAAAATTCAGGATTTTGAAATGCAGCAAGTTTCAAGATTTTATTCATTAATTTTGGCGGTAAATTTTCTTTCGGTATGTAGATTTGATTGCTTATAACTATTCTTATTGTTGAGGGTAAGACGATATCCTTAAAATCCTCTTTTACTTTAGCTGGAATTGCCCAGGGTTTATCCTGATCTTCATCTGTAAATGAGGTATTAAGGCTTAAATCTACATATTTTTCAAGTATTTTCCCAACTTGCCATTTATTCATCCTTTTAACGTTGCTTAAAAACTGCCATTGATCAGGATAAGGGTTAAATTTTTCATCAACAAAAACACTATTATTATCCTGTCTTGCTTTATATTGAAGCGGTAATGCAATTAAATTGCCAAATCCACCTTTGGGCATTGTATCTTGATTAGGGAATAGTCTGTCATAAGAACTAAATCCTATTTCAGGATGCTTTTCCATTGTTAATGTCAACAAAAAAGAGCCTAATCTTCTTGCTTCAGCAGCCGATATAGGTTCTTCAAAGAAAATCCATATATGAGCACCATTCCCTGAACGTGATTTTTCGATATAAGCTGGAACTTCAAGTTCTTTACATGTCTGCATAAAGAATCTAACGTCTTTGTGCCAACTTGATTTGTCGAAATCAACTGCCAAAAAACAACAGGTTTCATCAAGAAGGAGCGGATATATTCCAACTACAAATTCCTGCCTTTTGCCATAAAACAAAGGTTCTTTAGGATCTTGTCCCTGTAGGTGGTTCTTAATAACCTCATCAGTTATTGGCAATAAAATTTCCTTATCCTTTTTAGCCGGAAAATAGCCGAATTTATTGGTTTTAAAATTCTCCCACCTTCTGGCATAAACATCTTCTCTGCCTTTAAAAAAACTGCGAAAAAGCTTTATTTTATCATCTGGTGTCATTTGAGAAGCAGTGTCATTAAGATTAGAGGACTTTCTTAGATTTTCTAATTCTTGGGTAAGCTTTTTCTTTTCAATTTCCAGATCCTTTAACCGTAAGAGGATTTTTTGTTCTCTTTTTTCCGTCATTTTATTTTCTTTTTAGTGTCGTTATTTAATAACAAGCTTATTCTATTATAAAAACATATAGTTAATCATAATCTTAAAACATAAGAAACTTAAATAGATAAAAAACATCTTTATTTATAAAATTATTTACCAAGTAAGAAAATTTCTTAGGAAAAACAACCTTAAAAATAAAGAAATGCCAGATTCAGCAACCTATAACTTATCTTTGCCCAATAAACCAATAGATAAAATCATTACAACTGGTTTATTTGAGGACTATATCAACTGTCCTATGAAATGTTTTCTCAGAGCTTCTCAAGAGAAAGAAGCTGAGGATTCCTATACAATATGGCTTAAAAAGCAGGATAATTCTTATCAACAAAGTGAAGTAATACGTTTAGCAAGCAAATTTAAGGAAAAAGATATTACTATCAACCCATCTGTTTCGAAAAAATTAAAGAATGTGGACTGGTTTTTAGCCATAGATTTGACTACCCAAATACAAAACCTAAAAACTCAAATTCAAGTAATCGAGCGACAACCACCTGAATTGTCAGGAAGTGTCGCACAGTTTATTCCAATTCGTTTTACTTTTTCAGAGAAACTTAATCGAACTGATAAGCTTTTAATAGCATTTGATGCATTCATACTCTCAAAAACTATAGATATCCCCATTGAATTAGGTGAAATTATCCATGGAAAAAGTCAATCAATTACTAAAGTAAAGACTGCTGAATTAAAAAATGATGTAAGGAAAATTATTAATAAGATTTCAGCATTATTATCTGATTCTTCTCCTCCCGAACTTACTTTGAATAAACACTGTTCTGAATGTGAATTTCAGGAACGGTGTTATAAAATAGCATCTGAAAAAGATGATCTAAGTCTCTTAAGTGGATTATCAGATAATGAAAAAAGAAGATTGAACAATAAGGGGATCTTTACAGTTACGCAACTGTCATATACTTTTCGACCTCGTCGACGTTCAAAACATCATATTGACAAACCTGAAAGATATCATCATTCACTGAAAGCTCTCTCAATTCGCGAAAATAAGATCCATATAGTAGGTACACCTAGCTTAAAAATAAATGGAACTCCAGTCTTTATTGATGTTGAAGGAATTCCTGATCGCAATTTTTATTATCTGATTGGTATCTATATTAGAACAGAAGAGGGCACAATACAGCATAGCTTATGGGCCAATAATGAGACAGAGGAAAATCAGATTTGGTCTGATTTTCTTTCCATTTTATCAAGCATTAAGAAACCTGTCTTAATTCATTATGGAGGCTTCGAAACATCATTCATAAAAAAAATGCGTGATCGATATCCTGAAACTTTAAATGATTTTAGAGAAATTAAAATATTAGAATCTTCGGTAAACTTACTTTCTGTTATTTATGCGCAAATATATTTCCCTGTATATACCAATTCTCTTAAAGAAACTGCAAAATATTTTAATTTTTCTTGGAGTGATCCATTATCGTCTGGACTCAAGTCTATAATTTGGCGACACCAATGGGAAACTACTCAAGATTATATGCTGAAAGAAAAGTTAATACGTTATAATTCTGAAGATTGCCAAGCTTTAAGTCTTTTGACAAGAAATATCATTCAAATCACTAAACAATATCTAAACACAGACCAAAATTTCAAACAAAACATAATACATACAAATAGCCTCAAGAAAAATAACACCCAGTCAAAATGGAGTGCATTTAAAAGTCCTGTAACAGGATTAGAAGAGATTAATAATGCTGCATATTGGAATTATCAACGAGAACGGATATATGCTCGTGCAGGAGCTAAATCAAAGCAAATACAAAAACGTCAAGAACATTATCAAACCAAGAAGATTAAATATCGAGTAGAAAAAGTTGTTATATGGGAGGTTTCTCCCTACTGTCCAAAATGTAACAAGATGGGGATAAAAAAGGTTACGACAAACCAAAGAATTCAAGAAGATCTTATCTTCGGTAAAAATAGTATAAAACTAAGGATAATAAAGTATGTATTTCAAGTATATTCTTGTCCTGAGTGTATGTTTGAATATGGGATTGACCAAAGATTTCTAGATGTCAGAAGATATGGATGGAATTTAATAGCTTTTTGCATATACCATATTTTAGGTCTTTATATTCCACAAATGGCAGTTAAACGTAGTTTAGAAAGATTATATGGATTTAAAATTGACAGCTTGGGTCGTATAAAAGAAAAGGCTGCTAATTATTATACTGAAACTAGAGAAAATATTTTAAACCGGATTATTCAGGGGAACCTTATTCACGTTGATGAAACTCAAGCTAATGTTAGAGGAAAACTTATGTACGTTTGGGTTTTAACAAATCTACATGAAGTAGTATATATTCCTACAGAAAATCGTGAAGGTGAATTTATCCAAAACCTCTTAAAAAATTTTAAAGGTGTTCTTGTCTCAGATTTTTATACAGCTTATGATTCTGTTGATTGTCCTCAACAAAAATGTTTAATTCATCTTATGCGTGATATAAATGATGAAATTCTGAAATACCCATTTAACGAAGAATTAAAGAAAATAGCTTCTGAGTTTTCTAATTTATTACAACCTATAGTTAAAACGATTGATAAAAGAGGTCTTAAAAAATATTTTTTAAGAAAACATTTGAAAGAAGTTGATCGTTTCTGTAAATAC
>Ga0156398_1032_pt1 | contig 15205 bp, 28 predicted proteins | sample RifOxyA3_FD_108042 | JGI IMG/M metagenome (GOLD analysis project Ga0156398, IMG submission 108042) | Candidatus Melainabacteria bacterium RIFOXYA12_FULL_32_12 | reverse complement strand
ATGGGAAAAGATTCCCGCTAATTATTTAGCCTTTATTCATATTGCCTGTTGCGTTATGGTTCTTTCTAAAATTTTTGTCGGATAGGTTCTAAGTCATTTTAATAAATCATAATAAACAGTGTATTAAAAAATGATTTAGAGTATCATAAATATGCTTTGGGCATTTTGCCAGATATCTACACAAAATGATTATCAATTCATATATTTATGCTAATCTATATTGGAAATAAAAAATAATCGTAGTGAATGAGGAAAAAATAGTGTACGATGTAGCTATTATTGGGGCTGGACCTGCTGGAATATTTTCTGCTCTTGAAATTATTAAACTAAAACCTAACTGGAAAGTCGTTATCATAGAAAAAGGATCCAGAATAGAAAAACGAAATTGTTCTGTTAGAAACGGATATAAATGTCCTCCCTGTCACAACTGTAATTTGCTCTGCGGATGGGGTGGAGCAGGAGCATTTAGTGATGGCAAATTAACACTAACTCCTGATGTTGGTGGAAATTTAGCAGATTATATTGATAGAAAAAGCTTAGAAGACTTAATTGCATACACAGATGAAATATATTTAAAATATGGTGCTACTGAAACTATTTATGGTACAGACAATGATTCAGTTGCGGATATTGCAAGACAAGCTACATTAGCAGAATTGAAACTCATATACTCACCAATAAGACACTTAGGTACAGATAGGAGTGGCGCTGTTCTTAAAAGTATGCAAGATGAACTTGCAGACAAAATTACAATTTTAACTGATGAAAGCGCAGAATCACTAATAGTAAAAGATGGGACTATAAAAGGTCTTACTACTGATAAAGGTGATACAATAGAAGCTAATTTTGTAATAATAGCACCTGGAAGAGAAGGTGCCAGCTGGCTTACAGAAGAATTTGGCAAATTAGATATAGAGCTTGAAAATAATGCAGTTGATGTTGGTGTAAGAGTTGAGCTTCCAGCTGCAGTTATGGAAAACTTAACAAGCAAATTATATGAATCAAAACTTGTTTACAATGCTCCTACCTTTGGAGATGAAGTTAGAACATTCTGTATGAACCCATATGGCGAAGTTGTTTGTGAAAATTATAAAGGTATAGTTACTGTAAATGGACATAGTTATGCAAATAAAAAAACCCAGAATACTAATTTTGCCTTATTGGTAAGCAAAAGATTTACTGAACCATTTAAAGAACCTATAAAATATGGTCAACACGTAGCAAGCTTAGCTAATATGCTTGCAGGTGGAGTTCTTGTACAACGATTAGGAGACCTTCTATCAGGTAGAAGATCAACCCCGCAAAAAATAGCTGATGGAGTTGTAAGACCTACATTTACAGCGGCAATCCCAGGAGATTTAAGTCTTGTACTCCCATATAGACATCTTACAAGTATCGTTGAAATGCTTATGGCTCTTGATAAAATAGCTCCAGGAGTCGCTTCAAGATATACACTTTTATACGGTATTGAAGTGAAATTCTACAGTGCTAGAGTACGTTTAAGTAATGAATTAGAAACGATTGGTATCAAAAATATGTTTGCTATAGGCGATGGAGCAGGGGTTACAAGAGGATTAATTCAGGCCTCAGCTTCAGGAGTACTTGCAGCAAGAGCAATTTGTGAAAGAAACTAGTTTAGAGATTCATATAGATCTCACAACAATATGATAATATGCTGCTTGACATAATAATAAACCTTATAAACCAGCATTGAAACATTCTTTAATGGACTTCGTCAATTGTTATAGTTGTAATAATTGACGTCTTAATAAATAATTTAGTAAAAAGCAAATATTTAGCTGGCAAAAACTAATGTTACATTAAGCTTAGTATTTATAATCAAGACTATACTTGATTATCCGACAAGCAATAAGAAAAATAAAATAATTTTAGTTTGAAAAAAATTTATTTTTGTTGCATAGTATAAAACATAATAAAAATTATCGCGGGGTGGAGCAGTCTGGTAGCTCGTTGGGCTCATAACCCAAAGGTCGTAGGTTCAAATCCTGCCCCCGCAACCAAGTAACAAGAGGCTTCTGAGAAATCAGAGGTCTTTATTTTTTAGAAATTGTTCTCACTAGAAAATAATCCGTTTAAAGCAGTAATAGCTTGGTCATTCACGTCTGGCATGAGGTGTCCATATCTATCCAATGTTACCTGAATAGAGCCGTGTCCCATCTGCTTTTGGATATATTTAATTGGTAAATTTTTAGATATCAATAAACTTGCATAAGTATGCCTGAGATCATGCCATCTAATATGCCTGATTCCTGCTTTATTAAGCAAGTTTTTAAACTTTCTTTTTACCATATTATCAGGACAAAGAGGATTGCCTTTAACATTGTGGAACACAAGCTTACTAAGCTTTGTAGACCTTTTTTTATGTTCTTGTAATGCAAGAGCAAGATCATCAATAATATCTATTTTTCTGATAGATTTTTTTGATTTTGGCTCTTGCATTTTGCCATCAAATAAACTCTTATCAACGGTTATTCTTTTATTTTTAAGGTCTATTTTATCCCAGGTTAACGCAAGTAATTCTCCCCTTCTCATCCCTGTAAATATGGCTGTAAAAACTGCAGGGTAGAAGTCGGTAAAATGCTGTTTTGCTGTATCTAATAAAATGAAAATCTCATCAGTTGTCAGGAACTCCATTTCTTTATGAGGTAATTGGAGTTTTTTGACTTTTTCAGCCGGATTTTTTTCGATAATCTCCAATTCTACAGCATAGTTTAGAATTGACGTAATTAAAGTAATGTTATTATTTATGGTTTTATTACTTGGCTCTAATTCTATTTCTTTGATTAATTTAATAGTTTTTCCTGTCTCTGTCTTTCTTTTTTCAATCCTTTTAACCTTTTTAGGCTTTTTAAGCTCTAAGATAAAGGCTGAAATATCGCTAGCTTTTAGGTCAATAAGTCTTTTTTGAAAGAAGAAATCATAAATATTCTTATTTAGACAGGATTCATAAGATTTTATAGTGGCAGGTTTGCAATATAAATAGCAGTGCTCTTTTATATATCTCTCTGCTATTTCATTAAACAGTATTTTTTTTATTTCACTTGGTACTGGTTTACTGTTTTCTGCTTCTTTTAATGCGTCTTTTGCATCCTGCTGGGTTTTAAATCCGCTTTTTTTATGCTGTTTTCCTGCATCATCATAATAGCTGTAACTCCAAGTACAGCTTTCTTTACCATCCCTAGTTTTCCATTTTCTTCTTGTTACTGGCATAATTTTTATCCTAATATAAATTTGGTTTTACAGTATTTTTTTCTATCATATTGTAAATAGTTTCTTTTTTAAATCGAATACCCCCATTAAACAATTTAACATACTCTATTTTTTTTGCGTGGACTAACTTATATAATTTACTTTCAGAGTAAGCTAAAAGTTTACAAACTTGTTTTATTGTTATTAATTCCATTTCTTTTCACCTTCCTTAAATTATTTTTAAAACGCTCCATAATTAACCACTCTTTGATGTCATGAATTTTGTCTAAGCAGTGGTAATGAAAATCTTCAATTTTTTCTATTGTGGATAATAACACCTCTAACATAATGACCTCCTATTTTTGGACTAAAAAAAGAAGCTCTTACGCTTCTACTGTGAATCCTTCCTTGAATAACGTATTGTCGCAATCAGGATGTTTACATGCCATTACTTGATAGCTACCGCAACCTGCCTTGCTGAGTTGTTCACTTAATTCATCTTTAACCGTTACGGTTTCCCTGCCACATTTAAGACATATTATTTTTCTATTTTTCATCAGGAAGCACCTCGTTAATCTCATTTACTAACTCCGCTGCAGCAAAATGACCAGACTTTAAGCTGGTCCTGATGTCTTTAAGTTTATTTTTAAGTTGTTGGTTTTCCTGCTCTAATTCCGTCAAAGAGTCTATTACTGCTTCCGTATATGAAAAATTTGAATAACTCTGCACAAAATCAAGTCCTTCTTTAAAAGTTGGATTTTTATAATCTTTGAAATAAGCATTTAGTTCTTCAATACTACTATTTTCTTTAAATAATTTTATTTCATAAGGAACCACCAATCTCATAAAGGCTTTTTCATCAAATAACTCAACCTCCCCATTTTCGTACGATACTTCTAAAATTTTAAATATATTTTCTCTTACCTTTTCACTCATTGCCGTATCTCCTAATTCTTGATAACTTTCTTATTGTATTTTGACCAGTTAAGACTTGTCTTATAGCACCATTTAAAAAACTCTGTTTGATTTTTAAATTCATATACAGGTCTATTTTTTATAGAATCACTTATAAAACTGTATAAGCTATTATGCGAATTGCCAGATATCCATGAATAGCGTTGACTGTTATACATCGGAAACATATGAACAGGAACACCAGAACCACAACTAAAATTATCTATATAAGCTTGTTGTATTTTACTTATTTGCCCTGATTCTTCGTGGTAAACAGCATATATATTTTTATTGTTAATACCTATTAAGTCAGATTCTGTTTTAATTATCCGCATGCCTTATCTCCTATTAATTTAAATTAATTCAACCCTCACTCGGTTTAAATACATACTTACCTATTAAATCTGGTCTACCCAGTCTGATTAATGTAATTACTAAGCTCTCGACATCTAAAGGCTTATCATATTTCCACCATTTATGCTTTTCATTGCAACTAAAAGGTATAACTAGATTGTCATTTTTATCTATATACGGCTCTTTTGTATAACCTGTCATAATTTCCACTTTTCCATAAGAAATAAAATAAATAATAATAAGCAATTCAATACTTTTCTTGTAAACCGTTTTAACCTTGATTCTTGTGATCTATACATAATCTCGCAGTACAACAGGTAACAATTAGGATTTGTGGCTAATCTTGAAATAATTGTTGTCCTGTATTTTGGGTATTTACTAATATAAGAAAGCAATATATTTGCAGATGGAATAATATTACCTGTCTGCATTGTAAAGATCCCAAGCTGATTAATTGAGTTATCAAATTCATCTAAATTCACTGTATACTCCCCCATATTTAAAAAAACAGAGGCGGAATAAAAACCGCCCCTATTAACCTATACTACTAATTTTAATTGTCTATTCTTTCTCTTCCCTAATGCGTACTGGCATTAATATTGCCCTAGTTTCCATTCCCTCATTACTCTCAGCTTCTAATAATAGAGGTTTAAATTTATCTTTATTGACATATAATTTCACAGTTGTAGTTCTAGGGTTTACTGCTGCCTCATCAGCACAACGTTTTAAAAACTCGCTATTTAAACCGTACAATTGATAATCCTTATTTTTATCGGGCATTAACTGTTCATACTTAGGGTATATCCCTTCTGTAATAGGAAGTCTATAACTAATATTATTACCTAGGTCGGTTATAGATAAGCCATCTGGTTTAATATCTAATTCCAAGTTGTCAATTACGGGACAATCCCATTTTAAAAATTTCAAGTTATAAAGCAATTTACCGTTTATATTAATAGAAACACTGTCTTCTACCTGCTCCAAAATATCTAGCTTCGTCTCAAGTAATCTATTCCCATTTGTTGAAACCAAGACTAATTTATTACCTTTAACTCTGATGTTAATTGCAGCTAATATATTATCCTGGTCCCAGGTTGAGCAATTTGCATATTGGCCTTTAATTGCTTTAGAGAAAACTCTTTTATTTACTGTAACTTTTACCTCTTTGGGTAATACTGGCTCTATTTTTGCTTTTTGTTTTTTTGACTTATTGGTTTTTGTTGCCACCATTTTATTGCTTCTCCTATATACTCAAATAAATCTCTAATAATTCAACTCAAAATACTCATTAATAACCTTTATTGCTTCATCAGCACCATGACAGCAAACTGCTTGATAACCCTCTTTTGATAATTTTTCAATCCATTCTTTTTGGCTATCTGATAGCCTGCCTTTTTTTGACTTCATCTCAATAAATAACCCATGAATAACCTCAATAGTATTCTCTTTGAATACAAACTTACTCACAGGGATGAATAAATCAGGTACTCCACTTCTTAATCCTTCATCTTTAAACTTACCAGCAGCGGTCTTGGATTTATAGGAACCGTTTGGAATAGCAAAAATTAGGATATTTTTTAAATCGCAATAATCAATGACAGCACATTGCTCTTCGTGTTCATTCATAACTAAATTTTACTCCTTAATCCTCTGTTAATTCCTCTTTTTTACGTCTTTCTATTCTTTCTTTGGCCTGTATGGGTCTATGATCACTAGCTTTATTTTCAACAATGTCAAATTTAGCAATCATCCTACTGAAGACTCTCTGTAGTTTAATATCTTCACTTGAAGGATTGTCTTTGTTTTTAGGCTTAAAATGATCAGGATTATAAAAATTTGATGAAATAAATACCGGTATTTCGTATTTGTCGCATATGTCAAATATCTCAAAAAGCCATTCTTTGCTTTTTTTTATCTAGAGCTTCAACCCCAAAATCATCAATAAAAAAGGCATCTAGGTTTCTAATAATATCGTATACTTCAATGTCTTTAACATTCTGGTAATCGTGCATTTTTCCAAATATTTTACCAAGAGTAGTAAAAAGGCAGTTAAAGCCATCTTTTTCAAGCTCGTTATAAGCACAGGCTTGTAGCTCAGTTTTACCGTTTCCTGTGATTCCATACATATACAGTGATATTTTTTCACCACCATTGATGATCCTATTTTTAAACCTCTTAGCCCAGATAGTACAGTTATTTAAACCTTCTTTGTTATGATCAAAGTCTACAAAATTGCTATCTTTGTACTTAGTGCCTAAATTAGAAAAAGACAGAATCCTCTGTCTTTTTGCGATTAATTTTTGTTTTTCCTCTCTCTCTTTTTTTAGCTTTTCATCATCCTTCATTGCCTTATCGCATTCAGCACAGGGTAAAGCTATCTTATTACCAGCAAAAGTATCAAGATATTGAGTAGGTCTTTCTTTACACACTGGGCAGACCGGATTAATTGACAACATAGTTTCGTAAGTCGTATTCGTCAAGAGCGGGATCGGATTGCTCTTGTGGATTTGTTTTGCTATATCCGCTACCTTTTCCATTATTCCCTCCAATATTATCAAAATTGCCTTCCAGTATCTTTATGTAATTGGTATCATCATTGAATATCCAATCAAATGTTGGCTTCCATCCATTTGATAGACATACATCATTAGCTTTTCGGAATATATTTTCCCAGAATTCAAGACTAGGATTCTCTCTCCACCTCTCAATTACTTTGTTTCGCCTGGAAAAAGTTAAACTACTAACAGGTGTTAACTTTTTACAAATTTCGTTATATTTTTTTTGTATCTGATCACAAGGAATGGTTATAAAATCATCAGGATTAATTTTTTTTATAGGAATTTCTTCAGAAATAATTTGCCCCCCTCCCCCATTTTTTTCATCGGGGGATATAGGGGGAATATTATTTCCTTTACTTTCCTTTCCTTTACTTTCCTTTACTTTGGTTTTTTTCGGTTTCTGTTTTAAAAGCTAAGGCTTCATCTTGAAAACCTGTAGGTTTTTTTTCGGTTTCTTCTTGGTTTAAACTTGGTTTTGTTTCGGTTAGTTGTTTTGGCCTTCCGCCTTTTTTTCCGTTAGTTATTTTAACCTGTCGCTTTTCTTCTCTTAGTTTTAACCTGATTAATACACTTTTTGACCAGAATTTTTCATCATCTTTAAGGAATAAATCAAAATCATTAATAAGGCTTTCTATTTTATCTGGGGTTGTTCGTAATGTAAAAGCAAGAAGTTCTAAATCTAAGAGGGATAAATAACCATCTTGTTCATATAACATCTCTATTAAATCCCAGTAAACCCCTTTACCTTCCTGCCCTAACTTCATTAAAACTTTTTGGAGTTTTGGGTCATTTCTTGCGCCATGATCATGGCTAAAATAAAATGTATCTTTCATATTCCTAACTTTCTCCAAACTCATATTAGGCCCATAACACGTCATTAACATTAAAGCCTATAATATCTTGTCTTTTACTCTTTTCTGGAATCCCTAAAACCCTTACAAGTTCTAAAACATTAGGTTTCATTGAGCATATCTGATATTCAGGTTTAAAATAAAGCTCATTAATATCACACCCTTCACATATACAACCTCTTTCGTAGCAATGAATAGCAGAAAGATTCCAGGTGTAAGATCTTAAAACAACTTGCCCTAGTTCATTCATTCTTCTGTAATACATAAATCCCCCTCGAAGCCTTCTAGCCGCATTTGCTGTGAAAAGCAGGATCAACCCATTGAGTGAAAAAATCCTTGCTTTTCTCTTGTTTTGGAAAATTTATGCAAAACATCAGGATTAAAACTAATAAAACCCAGACAAAATTAACTTTACGTATGTACAAATTATAATGACGTCTTGAAATTCTGTTATTATACATAATCTCTAACTCCTATTCCTTTTTCTAAACTAAAGGAGAGGCTTAAGCCTCTCCTTTAACCTCTTACTTTAATTTAAAATACTACTAGCCGCTTCGTGAGCAAATTGAGCTTGTGGACTCAATGGTTTTTTAGTATGTCTAGCTAGCAATTCCTCATCTTTTGCTAGCATTTCATCTAATTTTGATATTTCAGGATTTACTGAAGCAGTTTGTATTTTACTTTTTTCTTGCATTCGCTTTACCTTGAACAGATGGATAAAATGATCCACCTTTTCACCATCCCTTAAATATCTGCAAATCCTACTTATTTCTTTTAAGTCTAATTTTATAAACTCTAAGAATTTTGAAATATCTTTGTCTTCAATCCCTTTTTTTTGGATATTATCAATGAATAATTCTCTTAGCTCTAAATTCATACTTTCAGGACGTAATTTATCATGTTCCAGGTCCAATGGACTTGATACATCAAACTCTATTTCATGGGATTTTATTTCTTCCTGAGGAGTATCATTTTTGGTTAATTTTTCCAGTAGTTCGGATTTTGCTTCTTTTTCAGGAGATTTACATTCGAACTCGTTAAAAATCCCTTCACTCGTTTGTATTGTTTCTTCTGGAATATCTTCGTGTTCTTCGATAATCTGGTCAATATGTTCCTCTTCCATGCCGCCTGTAATAGCCAATTCCTTTACTTCATCTTGGGGCTTTGATGGGAGTTCTGGAATTTCTTCAGAGACTCCCCCGTCCCCTGTCATTTCCTGTTCCTCCGTTTTAATTTCTTCAGGTTGAGGTATTTCATTAACCATTCCAGAATCAGCTTTAATCTCAACCTCCTGCGCTGCGTTTTCTTGACTGGCTTCTTTAGTTTTAGTCTTAGATTTTACTGTCTTTTTAGCTGTTGTATTATTATCTAAATGCAATAAAATATCTTTTTCAGCTTTTAACTGGCTTAATCTAGCCTTAACCTGGCTAACCAAAGAGTTAATATTAATCAGTTCATTATTGTTATTTTCAGCATTTATATAATGTTGCTCCATTTCCTTGCGTCTTGCAGCATCCTGATGATTTGCTGTACCTAATGCTTTTAACTGCTCAGGTGAGTTTTTAAGGTAAAAATCTCTTTTAAGTTGTAAATGTTCTAATTCTAATTTACTGGCTTGTTTATCCAGTTCTGCCTTTCTTTCTAAAAGCTGAATAATGGCATCTGTTTGAATATCAATCTCGTCTTTAATCTCTTGTAATCTGTCTTTCACTGTTTTATCTCCTTATATTTACACTTAATTCACTATTTCAATGGGTTTAAATATATTGTCAACAAAAGGCTTCTCAAGAAATGAATCTTTAATTGTAAACCTATAACCACCATTCAAAGTTCTAAAAAGCCCGTATGACTTCCAGTCGCAAATTTTATTTTTATCCATTTCTTTGCCCGAATTACACTCATAAGGATTTGTACTAATTCCATTACAACGAGGACAGATAAATTGCTTACTTGGGAACCGTTTCATTACTTCTTCAAAATTCTCGTAAACATCAACACCGTCTAATCGTGGGAAATTAGCTTCCTGATAATAATTAGCTGACCAATAATCTCGTCTTTTTTCAAAAGCTGTTAAAATTTCAAGCTCTGAAAACCCAAGTTTTTCAGAGTAATGCTTGACCATTTCTTTTACCCATTCTAATTTTTTAGCAAATCTTTCATTATCATTAAGATTTTTTCTAATTTGCTCAATTAGCTCATTATAGGTTTTAACCTCTTCTACTACTTGTGATTCCAATATTTATCTCCTTATAAAATTTAATACTAAAAATAAATTAGGGCAGTCTTAATAAAGCTGCCCTATAGTTGAGATCGGGGAATAAATTAACTGGCTTGTTTAACTAAATCCTGACATTTCATGCAAAGTTTTCTATTATGATATTTCATGGAAAAACTGGCTACTTTCTCGGTTATTTTTTCATTGCATATTTCACAATTTAAAATATCTTGGCTTTGCGTATTGACTGATTCAGGTTTACTTTGTTTTTGTGTAGTGCTTGAAGATTTACTTCCATTTCCACCCGGCAAAGCCCAATTTGGTAGATCCGGAGTTTTCCACCAGAAGGTTAAATTCTTCTCTTTAATATAGGATTTATTCCAGGCTGACATATTACTAGGTTTTTCTTTGGATACTTCCGCAAAGGCAGTTTCAAGATTATATAAATATCTACCAATTCCATAACCACTTGCGGCAACTCTTTTAAATGATCCACTAATGCCGCCTTTAAATGCTTCGACCTGAGTTTCAGATGCTCCATTTTCTTTGTAAACCCAATTATCGTTTACTTTAACTGATAATCTACAAATGATATTATTTCCAACTGCTCTGTATTCATCTTGCCAACCATCAAAGCCGAAAATCTCATCTAATCTATTTTGTATTGCCCTAGCTTCAACATAAGCTAAAACCATGATCCAAGGTTTACCATCTTGAGATGCGCCTTGCGATTGTGCTCTCCATTCTATCTCGCATGCTTCGAATGGAGCTTGTAATTTTTTCATAATTTCTTGTGTTTCCAATTATTATTTCTCCTTTTTATTACTTACTAAAAGCGCACTAAGCACATCTTGCGTCTGTTTGTCTGAATAGCAATCCATGTCATCAGATAAGGTTATTGCTAATTTTGCTATATTAATAGAATTACTAAGTATTTCTTTCAGAAAAGCTTGCATATCTTTATTTGTGATTGTTTTGCATCCATCCTTAATAGCGGATAAATTAATCTGAATCTGTGCAATTCTTCTACTTATTTCTGTAATCATAAATATCTCCTTTCTTTGGTAACTCTTAAATTTAGTCCAAGAGTCAGGAATAACTCCCAAACTCTTGAACAAAATTTAAGTTATTCTCTCACTTCAAATAACTCTACTCTTACCGTATTTGCCTTTCAGAGTGTCAAAGCAGTTTCTCTGATCGCGTTAAGCTGTTCTGGTAGCTTCAACCCTTATATACTACTCTCCTGATTGCTCGGATTAGTTTTCTTTGCAAGGAATTGAGAATAAATCTCGGCATATTCCTTTAGAGTTAGTTAAACTCTTGCTATGGGGTATCTAAACCCCATAATAGGAATTTAAACTTTAAACCACTTTTGTTTTTGTCTATCTGTAAAATATCTGATTGGCCAAAAGTCCTCTTCATTGTCAGGGTCATAAGGGTTTCCTATCATTGTTAGAATGTGTGTAATTCTATATTTCATTGTCAATAAACTCCTTAAACTAACGATTCAAAATATCCAGCCCAGTCATCAGGATGGACATTTTCTGGTTTTGGAACGAATTGAATCTCAAAATTATCAACCATGAACACTGTCCAACGGTGTTGTGGTAATCCACATAATCTTTGGGCTTCTACATATGCACCTTTGAATGTGTTATAAAATCCATAATTATTATTTTTTTTATCAACAATTGCGTGCATCGTTTTCTCCTAAAAATTAATAAGTTATCCCACCCCTTGCATAACAAGGGAATTTTATTTATACTGTTTTTGGAAATTAATTTTGCCAGAAATGGCAATTTTTTTTATATCTGGTTTTTAATTAACTAAGCGGTTTTCTTTTGTTTATATGGTTTTAAATTATTTAGAAAGTCTTCTCCGAGATTCTCCTTTATCCAATCATCAAAGAATCTTGATTGTGATACCCCGTGTACATAAAGGGAAATTGCCTTGTCAGTAACTTTTAATTCTCTAGCTATTTGTGCTTGTGTTATACCTTTACGCTTTAGAGCATCTTGTATTTTACAGGCTCTTTTATTCAATTTATCCTCCTTTGATTTTTATGTTATTATCTACTACAAAAGTGAACTTCAATTTATGTAATTAGTATAATTCGTTTACGAAATTATGTCAAGTGGTTTACGAAATATTTTATTAAATTATTTAGTTTAATTAATTTAGGAGACATTATATGCGGAATAAAAAAATACTCTTAACCGTAATAATTTCTTTATTAATAGTAATAGGGGCTATATTTATTGATAATAAAGGAAAACAAAAAGCATACAAAAATGCGGTTATATTAATGTCAAATAATGATTGGGATTTAGCGTTAGTAACATTCGAAAAGTTAGGTAATTACAAAGATGCTAAAAGCCAAGCTGAAACAGCTAGATATAAAACATTTATAACTCTAGCCGATAAATCTATGCTTAATAAAAACTATTCTGAAGCGTTAAAATATTATTCTAAAGCCAAAAGTATTAATATCAAAGGGAATGAATCTATTTTAGGGATAGAAAAAGCACAAAAATTATACAATATTAAGCTAAAGTTAGAGGCTAAAAAACATTTAGATAATGCCAATATCCACTTAAATCTTAAAAAATACGAATTAGCTATTATTGAGTATAATAAAGCCTTGAAATTAGATAAATCTCTCAACAAGATAGCTGCCAGTAAATTAAAACAAGCAGAAAAACTTTTACAAATAAAAAAGAAAAACTATGAACTAGTATTAGAAAAACAACGAAAATATGAAGAAAGAAAAAGAATAGCAGACAATATGAATTATTTCGAGGGAAATAATATTCAAATTGCTGTACATAAAGTTAAATCAACAAAGGAAACAGAAGATAGATATATGACTGGCAATGGAAGATTTATCTGGGTAGGTATTACTACAAAAAACAATACATCAGGCACAGTCCATGTTAATCCAAACTATTTTACGTTATCTACAAGTGATGGATATACCGTTAGCCATAGTTCTGAATCATATTCATTAAGTAATTATTTTGATGCTGTTAATCTACCACCTAACGGTGAAACTTCAGGATGGTTAATATTTCCACTTAGTAAAGATAGTAAATATATACTCCATTTCAATAGCTTTAATGACAGTGTGGACAAACAGATAGTGGTGAATTAATATGATTGGAAATAGATTAAAACAAGCCAGAGAAACCAGAGGAATAAAGACTATAAAGGAATTATCCCAAAAGTCTGGCGTAAGTGAAGGAACTATCAGTAAAATAGAAAATAATCTACAAGATGCAAAAACAGAGACTATAAATTTACTAAACGAAATTTTAAAGGCCAATCTTAACTGGCTTTTAAATGGCGAAGGTCCAATGCTCATAGAGGAACAACCAGAATGTAAACAAATACCTGAAGCACAAAAACAGGTCATTAATAATGCTATTGAATATGTAGAATTAATGGAAAAAGTTTCAGAAGGTGACATAGAGGCAGCAGATCAGGCAAAAGAAACTTTTAGAAAATTAAAAGAAGCCTTAAAAAATCCAGAAGTAATAAAACAGCAGCCTTTAGAGGACGAACTTTATAAAAAATTTAAAGAATTTATGAAAAGAGAAGGATTATAAGGGGTTACAATGACCGACGAAAGTGTTAAAATAATTTGTGATATATTAATAAAATGTAGTATTGATGCAAATTTTTTAGACAAAAAGGCAATAACGAATTATTATAATAATTAAAATGGAGAAAAGGTATAATGGATCAATTTGAATTTAAAAAAATAAGAGATAAATATACTGATTTTCCTGTATCAGTTATTGATATTGCTAATGAACTTGGAATAAAAGTTTATGAGACTGATTCTTTACCTTCCAATGTTTCAGGATTAATTGGTAAAGAACTGAATGGAGAATTCTCTATATATGTAAATGCAAAACATGCAGCCACAAGAAAAATATTTACTATTGCGCATGAAATAGGCCATTATATTAACGATTTCGATATTTTAAATAACGGTAATCAATTTATTACTTATAAAAAAGCAGATATTGAGACTAATTTTGTAATGGCAAGGGCTGATATAGCTATTAGTTCTCAGGAATATAGAAAAAAAGAAACTGCAGCTAATTACTTTGCTGCTGAATTACTTATGCCTGCCGCTAAGTTTTTAGAAGTAGTTAATATTTATGATGAAATACAGGATGTGGCTGCATTTTTTGGTGTTTCTTGTTCTGCTGCAAGTGTTAGAGCTAGTCAACTAGGAAAGTTTTTTATATAAATGGAAACTCAAATTCCACCACAGTTTACTAGTATAATTAAAAAGAAGTCTTTTTCAGGAACAGATTTAAAAAAGCAGATTGATGATGAGAAATTACAGAAAAATGCTATAAGACATCAGGAAATTCAAGATGTAAAGCATAATTTAATTATATATTTATATAGAGTTTCTTTTATAGCATTTGTCCTTGTATTAATAGGCTTTGTATTTCTTGAAATAAAAGTTAATTCTCTAGAAGTGATATACAGCCACTTTTGCAAAGGTATATATTTTGTGCTGAATACTGCTTTAGGTATAGTATTGAAAGGTTTTTTTGACCATAATAAATAGATTTATAATCTAAGATTTATAACTCAATAGTTTGCTGAAAATTTGCTCTATTTTATCTGGATAATATAAATATAAAAGTTTCCAAATAATAAATAATTCATCTTCTGTAAGTTTTTCATCCTTTTTCATATATTTTCCTGCTTTCAAATTTTTCAACAAATGTAAAAACCGAAGATATATACATTTTTATAATGTAATTTTCGTGTAATATACATGTGTTGTTTGTACGCCAGACAACAAGGGGTGTGAGTGCCAGCTCATGCCCCTACTAATCTATGAAAAATCAAACAAAAATGAAATTAATTCACATATTTTCGGTTTTACCAATTGTAGCCATTCGGCCACTATGCAGTAATTGTTTATATTAAAGGTGAAAATGATTTTACTTTTTAAGGCTATATATAACTTGAGTTGCTAAATAGGCAAATTTAGCTTCTGTATTAGATTATAAGCACAAAGTATAGAAAATACTCTG
>Ga0156398_1031_pt2 | contig 15284 bp, 15 predicted proteins | sample RifOxyA3_FD_108042 | JGI IMG/M metagenome (GOLD analysis project Ga0156398, IMG submission 108042) | Candidatus Melainabacteria bacterium RIFOXYA12_FULL_32_12 | reverse complement strand
ATGCTATAATTTGGATTGCCACGTCGGGCTTTCAGCCCTCCTCGCAATGACAATATCACTTTATGCGTAAGTATTTTTTGTTACCTCCTTAATACATTGTTTCAAAAATAATGATGGTTGTTGTAGAAGGGTATATTATTGGAGGAGCCTATGAAATGCGAAGGTGACAAGGTCACTTATTTAAGTCCTCACTTGAATAATTGATGACTTAAATAAGTGCGTTAGCACCAGCGACGGAAATAATATACCCTTCTTAACTTAAGAAAAATCCAATAGTATTTTATCTAAACTCCAGGCATGAGCCAGAGAGGTACTCCTGAATATGTAGAACTTAATCCCATATTTTCAAAAAACTCATTTAAAGTAGTTCCTGTTATTTTTTGCAAGAAGTTCTTTTTTGGTGTCATATCTATTATATGAGGTTTGCCTTTTATATCAGCGAGTTTAGCTGCCAAGTTAATTGCATCTTCCTGAGTTCCTATTTCATCAACAAGTCCGTACTCCTTAGCCTGAAGACCTGTAAAAATTCTGCCGTCAGAAAATGCTTTTACTTTTTCAATATCAAGATTTCTACTATCTGCTACAGTTTCAATAAATTGATTATATGTGCTATCAATTAATTCCTGTAATATCTGCTTTTCATCATCACTTAAATAACGCAGATTTGAAAGAATATCTTTATAAGGTCCAGACTTAATAATTTCGTAATCAACGCCAACTTTTTTATATAAATCTTTAATTACAGCTGATCTAATTATTACTCCTATAGAACCGGTAATAGTACCAGGATTAGTCACTATCTTATCACCTGCTGCAGCAACATAAACACCACCACTAGCTGCCACATCTCCAAAAGATACAACTACTTTTGTATTTTTCTCTTCTTTAAGTTTTTTTATAGCTCCGTAAATTTCCTGTGATGCCCCAACAGTACCACCAGGACTATTTACTCTCAATACCATTGCTTTTATATCGTACTTCTTAACCGATTCTATTGCTTCCAGTATTCTCGATGCCGCAGGAGCATTTACAGCATCAATAATTATGCCTTCTAATTTAACAAGAGCAATTCTTTTATCCTCGAATAACCTATATTTTACTTTATTAAAACAAGTACCGAAATCTGCTATCATTTTCTATCCCCATAAAATAAATTATATAAATTTTATTGTTGAAGTGCTTTTTTAGCATTTTGCCACAAATCTTCTAATTCTGCCTGCGTATACTCAGTTAAGTCTTTTGTAGCAATTTCTTCCATTAATTGAAATCTTTTTGTAAACTTCTTATTTGCTCTTAAAAGTGCTAATTCAGCATCAACCCCATGCCATCTTGCAACATTGACAAGAGAAAACAGAATATCGCCGAGTTCATCTTCCATCTTTTCTTTATCTTCTTCTTCAACAGCCTGCTTAAATTCCTGAATTTCTGATTCTAAACATTCCCATAATGATTCAACATTCGGCCATTCAAACCCAACTTTTATAGCCTTTTTGCTAATTTGGGTTGCAGACATGAGAGCAGGTTGTGATTTTACTACACCTGATAAAGCTGATGTTCTTTCAGGCTTTTCTTCGCTTTTAATTCTTTCCCAGTTAACTAAAACTTCTTCAGTACCTTTAACCTTTGTTTCAGCAAAAACATGAGGATGGCGTCTGATAATTTTATCCGCAATAGTTTTAGCCACATCTTCTATATCAAATCTGGATTCTTCACTGGCTATCTGAGAATGTAAAACTACCTGAAGCAAAACATCACCAAGTTCCTCTTTTAAGTCTTCACAATTCCCACTCTCTATAGCATCAACAGCTTCATAAGTTTCTTGGATGAAATTTTCCCTAAGAGTCTCGTGTGTTTGCTCCTTATCCCATGGACACCCATCAGGAGCTCTTAATTTTTCCACCACTTCTATTAATCTTTGCAAATTTTCCAGATTTTTATGCGACATAATCAATCTTTTTTGGCCCAAAAGCACCGTATTGATGGAGTTTATCAATAATTCCTGTACTTACTTCCAACGAACTAGCTTTAGAAATAGGAATACCTTTAGCTTCAATTTCTTCAACAGTCTCTTTTGCTGCTTTAATAAATTTATCTCCGAATGTCTCTGACGAGTTAATTCTGGATGATTCCTTTTCCTGACTTTTCACAAAAACATCTCGGTCTGCTTCAACCCCCTTAAAACTACATCCATCTATTTTAGGTTGAGATAGGGTTCTGTCAGCCTTTTTCTCTGTACAGGAAATTCCCCCAGGAATTCTTGAGATTCTTGTCACTGGATTAATCATACAATCCACAGGCTCTCCTTTAACTCTCACAAATATTTTTACATGTTATTACTTGTTCTGATCTTATACAACATCACATTGGATGATTTTTAAAAACCTGAAAGTCAAAATAATAAACTATAACGATATTCCGGATTGTTTGTATGTCTGAGAAAACAAGTTCAAAACTATAAGTAAAGCAGGTAAAATAAGAAACGGTATTACTAGTATACCAATACAAGTACAAACAGACAATACTAATAATAGAGGAATTAAAAGCAAAATGATTATCGATAGACCAGCACTTGCAAGATAATCAGGAATTACCCTTGATATCCCGATAAATATCTTATCCAGCTTAAAAGCATCCTGAAAATTAAAATTATCTGCGTATGATGTCGCAATAAAAGGCAGAATTACTAGATATATTAAAACAAAAGGAGTAACAAACAATACAATGAAAGTCAAACTAAGTATAGACACTATAGGATTATCCCGATAAAGGCCAAATACTATACTACTAATCATAGTAGGAATTGCAGCTACGATTGCTATGATAAATAGATATAAAAAATTAGCTGCAAAAAAATACAACCCATATTTAAAATAACTTAAAAATTTAGAATCCCAATCAGGTAAAAGTGGAGTTTCGCCCTTAATTTCATTATGTACAGATTGCAAAACATATCCTACAGGAACAGCATAAATTAAAACACTAAATATAGTCATAAACAGACTGAAAATAGCTTCAATTCCTCTGGTTATAAGAGGCATTTGCGTACTATAATCGGAGATGGGTATTCTTACAACAGCATTTAAAAAGCCCATTATAGTATGTAAAATAAACACGGCAAAAAAGAATATTCCACCAATAAGCAACTTTTGAAGCCATAAATTGTCACGAAAAGGAAAATAAAAAGCTTTTTTAATATCAACACTCATAAAGCATACCTCTTAATTTCAATTTATAACTTAAATAAATGTTAGAGGGAAATTATGTAATTTGCTTATATTCCTTGTATGTTTGAGCAAATAGGTTCACTGTTATTAAATGTACTATTAAAACCAGGAATTGAGGAATTATTGCTCCAATACAGGTAAAAGTTAATATGAGATATACCGGTAACCAGAGTATCCAAAGACCTGCAAGGATTCCAAAACTTATTAAATAGTCAGAAAAAACTTTAGAAATCGCATTGAATATTTCTCTTAATTTAAATGCATCTTTCCAGTTAAAATTATCAGCATAAAATAAGGTAATAAAAGGGCTGACTATTGCAAATAAAAGTCCTAAAATCCCGCCTATTGCTCCTGCTGCATTACTAACATTAAAGTTAAAATTTAAAATAAGCGAAAATAACATTACCAATAGACCTATTATCACTGCGATTAACACTATGAAAAAATAATAACCAATATTAATTAGATAATAAATAAATCCGGTTTTAAAATAGTTAAAAAACTTAGAATCCCAATTAGGCAAAAGAGGTGTTTCATTTTTCACCTCATTATGTGCAGATTGTATAATATAGCCCATAGCAAAGGCTAAAACTGGAATATTAACAAGAGTATCAAGTACTGTCTGGATCATTGACTTGTCAAACTGAGTTAACTGGAGGTTTAATTGAGGAATTATTACTCTATCAAGGATAACATTTAATGCTATATTAACTAAAAAAGCCCCAAAAAAGAAAAGGCCACCTATTGCTATCTTTTGAGGCCACTCAGAATCAGAAAAAATAAAACGGAACGATTTCTTAACATCAATACCCATATCCAAATCTCCAAAAAAATAATATAAAAATAAAATAATGCTTATTATAAAGCATTATTTAAATAAATTAAATAAATCTATTTTAGTAATATCCATCATCTAATTTAAGTCCTCACTGGAATGATCGTTAATTTGATAATGTAGCCAAGAATTAAATTTTCTTACGTAATCACGAGGTGCTTCGCATTGTCATTGGTTAACAATTTTTTCAGTAATACGCAATGTCATCGCGAGGTTTCTAAAAGAAACCGTGGCGATCTTTCTAAGTTTGAATAATAAGGAGGTAACAAAAAATACTTACGCATAAAGTGATATTGTCATTGCGAGGAGGGCTGAAAGCCCGACGTGGCAATTCAAATTATAGCATTATTTAATGGATTGCTTCGCTTCGCTCGCAATGACAGATTTGCGTTTTAAAATACGCAATAATTTTTTGTTTGTTCCTTAGTTTTAATTCTAAAATGGATAGATTGCCACAGATTCCTTTGGAATCTTCGCAATGACAGGTGTACATTTTTTATTACACTTTTGACTATGATAAACTCATTGATCTAGCCTCTTTATTATCAATAGCCTTAATAAGATTTACCATTTCAATAGCGCTTTTTGCAGCTTCTGCACCTTTATTGCCAGATTTAGTGCCAGCTCTTTCAATAGCTTGCTCAATATTATCTGTAGTTAGCACTCCAAATATAACAGGTATTCCTGTTTTCAAGCCAACTTGAGCTATACCTTTAGCTAGCTCTGAAGAAACATATTGAAAATGAGGAGTATTACCTCTTATAACTGCACCAAGGGTGATAACCGCAGCGTATTCTTTAGTCTCAGCTAATTTACTTGCGATAGCAGGTATTTCAAAAGCACCTGGAACCCAGGCTACATCTACCATATCCTGAGATACTCCGTGTCTATTTAATGCATCGAGACAACCATCTAACAATTTTGAACCGATAAACTCATTAAATCTTCCGATTACTACTGCATACTTTTCTTTCCCTGCTGTTAACTTGCCCTCGTAAACGTTAACCATGCTTTTCTCCTTTATAACATATGATTTAATTTATCACGTTTTGTATGTAAATATCTTTCATTATGCTTATTCAGACATATAGGCAATGCTACTCTGTCGACAACTTCAAGATCGTATCCTTCAAGTCCTATAATTTTTCTTGGATTATTGGTGATTAATCTAAACTTTCTAAGTCCAAGATCAAGAAGAATCTGAGCGCCAACACCATAATCCCTTAAATCAGCTGCAAATCCTAAAGATAAATTAGCTTGAACTGTATCTTCTCCTTTTTCCTGCAATGAGTACGCTTTAAGTTTGTTTAATAAACCTATTCCTCTGCCCTCATGAGATCTTAAATATACAAGAACTCCCGCTCCTTCTTCATTTATCACATCAAGTGCAGCTCCAAGCTGATTGCCACAATCACATCTTAAGCTATGAAAAATATCTCCAGTCAAACACTCACTATGCATTCTAACAACGGGAACAGAGTTAGCAAAATCTTCCAGATTACCCTTGACTAAAGCAACATGCTCAATTTTATCTAACTCGTTCAAATAACCGTATATATCAAATTCACCAAAAATAGTAGGCAATTTAGCTTTTATTACTCTTTTTACAAATTTTTCCTGCTGCAATCTGTATGAAATCAATTGAGCAACTGTAATAAACTTAATATTATGTTCTTTGGCAAACTTAGCAAGATCATCTCTTCTAGCCATCGTGCCATCAGGATTCAAAATTTCGCAAATAACGCCAGCAGGGGTTAAGCCCGCTAATCTTGCAAGATCAACGCTGGCTTCAGTTTGGCCAACTCTTTCTAATACTCCGCCTTTTTTTGCTTCAATAGGAAAAATATGTCCGGGTTTTCTCAAATCCGAAGGTTTAGTATTAGGATCAACTGCTACTTTAATAGTTGTTGCTCTGTCTTTAGCTGAAATTCCTGTTGTGACTCCAAAAGCTGCTTCTGCATCAATGCTTATGGTAAATGCACAACCATGAGACTCAGTATTCTTATTCACCATTTGATACAGATTAAGCTCTTGAGTTCTTTCAGCAGTCAGAGTTAAACATATTAATCCCCTAGCCTCTGTTACCATGAAATTTATTATCTCAGGAGTGACTTTTTCTGCTGCACAAACAAGGTCACCCTCGTTTTCTCTAGTTTCATCATCCGCCACAATAACCATTTTGCCATTTCTAATATCTTGAATGGCTTCTTCAACAGTATTGTACATATATTCGTTTTTATTTTTTATACTTTCCATTCCTATATAAATCCATTCTGTTCAAGATAATTTACATTAATATTTCCAGTAGCATTATCAGACTTAGATACAAACTTTTCAACATATTTTGCAATAATGTCTGACTCCAGGTTAACCTTATCCCCGGGTTTTAAATACATCAAGTTTGTTGACTTTTCTGTCTGGGAGATAACTGAGATACTAAATATATTTTCTTGTAAAGAAGCAATAGTCAAACTAATTCCATTAATAGTTATCGAACCTTTATAGACCATATACTTTACAACGTCATTTGGAGCAGAAAAGTAATATAAATCTGCAATACCCTGATTTACTTTTTCTCTAAATTCTCCGATACCGTCCACATGCCCTGTAACCATATGGCCACCAAATCTACTCTGAGAAGACATAGCTCTTTCTAAATTAACCTTGTCACTTTCTCTAAAGTACTTAAAAGTAGTCAGATTCATAGTTTCAGGAGAAGCTTCAACGTCAAAACTATCGCTTCCATGCTTGACTACAGTTTGACAGGCACCATTAACAGCAACACTGTCACCTATATTAAGATCATCAAGAATCCTAGAACAATTAATCGAAATAACAGCTCCTTGAGCTATTTTTTCAATACTTCTAACCGTTCCTATTTCTTCAATAATACCAGTAAACATAATTCTTAATTAACACAAATAAAAGGCATAATAAAGTATTATCAGCTGTTGCCTAAAAGCTAACTTTTTTAAACTTCAGAAGTAAAGCTCTGTTCATCATCCTCTAACTGAGAAATATCAACAAATTCTTCATCATCATCGTTATATTGCAGAGGATTATCAATTTCAATATTAGAAACTTCATCCTCAATCATATCAATTTCCTGTTTAGTAAAATCTTTAATTTTGCCATCTTCAAGTTTTACAGCCACTTTACCATTCAAGAAATGTAAAGCAGAAACTCTACCAATACCATCAGGTGTCATAACACCACTTCCAACAGGTGGCATGCCGACTGCTGCTTCCATATATGTTGAATACTCATAATTCATACAGCATAATAATCTTCCACAAGACCCTGATATTTTACTGGGATTGATAGGCATTCCCTGATCTTTTGCAAGTTTTATATTAATAGAGCTAAACTGCTTCAACCAGGAACAGCAACATAACTCGTTACCGCATAATCCCAACCCTTCTAGTATAGAAGTTTCATCTCTAACACCAATATGGCGAAGATCAATCCTGACTTTTCTGAAAGTTTGAGTTAAATCTTTTAAAAGTTCTCTAAAGTCAACCCTGTAAGGTGCTGTAAAATAGAAAGTCAGCTTTTTCCTGTCAAAAGTATATTTTGTAGTAACTAATCTCATAGGAAGCTCGTGTTTTGTGATGAATTCTTCACACTTTTGATGAGCTTGATTTTCCTTTTCCTGAATCTCATCAAGAATCCCATACTCTTTTGGTGCTAATACTCTAACTAGAGGCAGGGGTTCAGGTAATTGATCTCCCCATTTTTTAAATACACAACAAGGTATTCTTAGAGCTTTAGTTACCTCTTCACCTTTCTCTGTTCTGACAATAATCATCTGTCCATGCTCAACTTTAGCAGTGTCAGGAATGACAATAGGATATAGCCTTTTTTTAAGTAACCTAACTCCAAATTTATACATATATTAATTTCCTTATTTCCAGCGATTTAGTTTTTGTATGTTCAATATTATTATACGATTTAAATTAAATTTTTAAAAATTTAAAGATATTTAAGCCTTAATTCTTTGCAACAACTCTATTCTATTTTATTCATACTCCTGGATCAATAATATAAAACGTATTTTTATCAAATTAAATCCTTGCAAATTCTTGTTTTCATAAATATGTTTCTAATTATAACAATTTTATAAGTTTTAGTTTAAAGATCATTTTTTCTGGGTATTTAGGAAATAGCAAAACAATATTAGAAAAATCATAAATGTTACATAATTTTAAAAATATAATTACAAGATTAAAATCCAAATGAAAATAGATTATAATTAACTAACTAAAGGGGGTGTTAAAGTACAAAGAAATTATTATTTAAAGAATAATTTTTGTTTAAATGTAGTATTAAAATTATTTGCGAAAGGTTAGGGCGACTATGAGAAAAGGTTTTACATTGCTTGAATTGCTAATTGTTGTAGTAATTCTAGGCATATTAGCATTAATTGCTGCTCCAACACTATTAAACGCTGCTGATCAAGCTAGAAATGGCGCTGTAAAAGCTAACATTAGTGCTGCTGCTTCATCAGTAACAAGCAGATTTGCTCTAAATGGCACAGAAACTGCAACACAAGTGGCAACAAACGTAGCAGCATCATTAAATACCAACAATAAAAACCCAATAACTGGCACAGGCGCTGCATACTCAACCACAGCAGGCGCAGCAGAAGGTATTGTAACATTAGTTGGAACCGATGCTACAGATTCAATTGAAATTAAAGGTTATGGCGTAGGCGGTACTGAATTAATAACTAAAGTAATCAATGCTCCACAATAGACTTTAAAAACCAATTAACTTAAAGAAAAACAGTCGTAGTAATATCTACGACTGTTTTTCTTTTAAGATTTTTTACTTTATTCAAGAATGACCGGTTAACTTAAGCAACATTTCTTATATTTTTTACCACTACCGCAAGGACAAGCATCATTACGTCCTACCTTTAGACTTAGAGAAGATGCTACACCTTTATTTGCAATGGTCATTAGCTCATTAAAAGCCTCTGATAAGTAAAGAACCGTTAAAGCAGAAAACCTTTTTTGTAAGTAATATTTTTCTTTATATTTATGCAATAGCTCCTGAATATCGAATGGTTTTTTAAGCTTTAATACTTCTGAAATTACTTTTATAAAACCATCCTTATTTTCTTCATAAACTCTTAAAATCGGAGCTGGAGGTATTCTGTCACTTTCCAAATATTGCATTATACAGGCTTTATAACCTTTAATTGATTTATAGTCATCAATTGAAAATATCTGCTTAAATGTTCCATAAAAAGGAAGAACTAACAAACCTGAATCAGGATCAAAAATAATGCCAACATCATAAATTTTTCCGTGTGAAGAAAATCCTTTAACAGCTGCCTGTATTGGATCAGAAATACCACCTGTTGCTTCTTTTATCTCAAAATAAGCAAATTCTTCAGGTTTATTAATAAATTTATCAATATCATTTGCTGATTCAGTATTATTTATTTCAATAAAATCGTTAAACTCGCTGAGCAATTCATCTACATATTGGCTTGTTGTAATAATTTCATCTTTTTTAAAATATTTCTGAAATTTTAATCCTAAATCCTGTACTGTTTGCTCAATTTCGGCCAACTTTTCTTGATTATTTGAATATAGCAATTCGGGATTTTCTAATTGTTGCATAACGATATATCTATACACATCTTCCCTGGCACCGGCTGGAATAACTTTATCTATTCCAATTAGATAATATTCATTTTCGTAAGGGAAAACTCGACAATGCAGATATTGCCCCGGTATAATTCCTCTGAAATTCACCATTTTTATTAGGACAAGTGACTGATATATTTTCTCATTTATAAGATTATAGAGCTCAAAACCATTATGAATCAGCCTTTTAATCTCAAAAACTGATAAAATAGACTTTTCCATCCCGGATAAAATATTTTTTTCGTCTTTTGTAATATTAGGGGTTTTCTCAACAAAAAGCTCAAAGATATTTTTATTACTCTCTGGTTTTCTTTCAAAAATATATGAAATTAGAGCAGACTGATATTCTGAGTTTGAGGTAATTCTATCCTTGATAGAATTAGTATATTTCTGTAGATCGAGTTGAATTTTCTCGTCTGTATTTACAAAATCAAACAATTTATTTAAAAGTCCATTTATGATCTCAATATTTTCCTTTACAAGCATTTTAACTCCTTATCTTAAACTTGCTATTGCACTATGCCTGCCTGTTTTACCATCATCTGCCCTGTATGAATAAAATAATGAATTTTGGCAGCTAGTACAATCATCCAATGTATCAATATTTGTAACCCCTACTTCTATTAATTGTTGAGCGTTCAACTTTTTTAAATCCACTTGAACTTTATCAATATTTTCTTTAAATACACTATTATAATTTTCACTGATACTTTGCTTTAACTCAAGAGCCACTTCACTAGAAACAGGATAACAACATTGCCCAATTGTCGGACCAATAGCAACCTTTATTCCACCTACAGATGTATTAAACTCATTGGTGAATATGTTAACAGCTTTCTGAACAATCCTCTTTGCTGTCCCTCTCCATCCGGCATGAATTACGCCAATAACTCTTTCTTTAGGAGCATAAATAATTATGGGCGTACAATCTGCAAATAATAACATTAATACAAGTCCTGGAATTGCTGTAATTACACCATCAGTTAAAGATAAATCATCATTTATACTGGTTATAACCTTTATATTGTCAGTATGTTGTTGATCAGGATTTATTATCCGGTTATAATCCAGATCCAATACTTTACAAATTTTTTGCCTGTTCTCAATTATATAAGGCTTAAACTCAGGCTGATTAGCTGCTCCTAAACTAAAATAATTAAGTGGCTCAGGCGTATTACCACCAATTCTTGTGGTAAAAGCATGGACCAGATTCTTGTCATCCAGTATGCTGGATTTATAGTATTTAATACCTGATTTATTCTCTAAATAAAACATTTTTAAAGTTACCTGAATATAAAAGTTTTATAATATACATTATTCAAGTTGCTAGCCATATAAATTTATTGCTTAGAGATTGCCACGCAAGTATGATTTTGCTGATTATCCACGATTCCTGGCTCGCAATGACAATACGTAGTGCCTTTAGTAGTATTATTGTAAGGATTAATGACTTATGACAGTGCAAAGTACCTCGTAATGACGTCCAAGATTATTTAAGTAGCAACTTGAGTATACTTTATATTTTATATAATATTACAAAAGATATTAAGGCTCAAATTATAAGGGGATTGGTATGTTTGACGTAATTACAATAGGCAGTGCAACTCAAGATATATTTATTGAAAGCAATTTTGCGGAAATTCATGAAGTAAAGGATGCTAATTCAAGCAAATCTCTTCTATGTTTTGATTACAGCACCAAAATTGAAGTTGAACAAACAGCGCTGGATGTTGGTGGTGGAGCGGTTAACTCTGCTGTAAACTTCGCAAATCTGGGATATAAAGCTGCAACAATAGTTAAAACAGGAAAAGATATTAATGGAGAAGCTGTTTTAAGAAGATTAAAAGAAAAAGAAGTTGATAGCTCATTAATATTACAGACAGATGACTATAAAACAGGTTTTTCAGTAATATTAACAAGTTTTGAAGGTGATAGAACCGTTCTTGCTCATAGAGGTGCTAATAGTCACATTTCTTTAGATGAAATACCCTGGGATGACATAAAAAAATCAAAATGGATTTATATTGCACCTTTAAGTGGGAATTCCAATCTTGTACTCGATAAAATTGCGGATTTTGCAGAAGAAAACGGGGTCTCGATGGCGTTTAACCCTGGAACTACTCAAATTAAAAGAGGAGTTGAAGACTTAAAAAAAGTTGTATCAACAGCTGAAGTCTTAATAATGAACAAGTCAGAAGCATTCAATATTACAGGGATGCAGGAAGGGCATGAACAAGTTTATCAAAAGCCCGGAGAATTTGACCCCTGGTCACATAGTGTTCACGAGATGCTTTTTAGGTTAAAAACCTATAAACCTAAAGTTGTAGTCATTACAGATGGAAGTAAAGGTGTAATAGCATTCGATGGAGAAACATTTTACCATGCCCCTGCTTATCCTGCCAAAGTAATTAGCACCCTTGGAGCAGGAGATGCGTTTTCCAGTACTTTTGTCGCCAGCTTAATGAGATTTAACTGGGATATTGAAAAAGCCATTATATTTGCATCAATAAACTCTGCGTCCATAGTTGAGAGCTTTGGAGCACAGTCAGGATTAAAATCTTTCGCCGAATTAGAAAAAATTTATCAGCAAAATGAAGATTTTAAAATCACCAAGAAAAGTAAACAAGCTGAAAATATAGGCTAGAATAATAGAAAATAAGACTGATCGAGAAAGTCATTGCGAACCTTTTATTATGGATATTTTATAAAATCGAAGTTGTGAAGCAATCCCTAGGCATGTATCATTAAGATCACTTCGCAATTAAGATAAACGATATCTTCCGTATTTAATGGCTCGTGATGACTGCCAGACACATAATTATTACCTAATAAAATCGCTAACTATAGCTTTGATATTTGTTTTCAAGCTGTTCAAGAATATCTATAGAACTTGATACTTCATATTTAGCCACTCCTAATATTTCACTAACAGGCTGGATATCTAGTAGAGTACTCGTTAGAAAACAGCCTTTTGAATGCTTTAATTTATTAGGAGATATAACTGATTCTTCAATTTCAAAGCCAAGTTCAATAGCTGCAAGAATAATTTTACTCCTTACAACACCGTTTAATAGCCCGCTTGCAACTTCAGGAGTGTGTATTTTTCCATTATTATCAATTAAAAATATGTTTGATGTGGTTCCTTCAGCTAGGTTGCCATTGGTATTAAGAAATATTGCTTCATCACAACCCGCTGCATCCGCTTCATTCTTTGCAATTATATTGCTTAAATAGTTTAGAGTTTTGGTATAAGTAACTTTTGAATAAGGATTTCTTCTTTCATGCTGGCTCTGAATAACTTTATATGGTCTTTTTTCTTTTAATGGAGTAAAGCCGCATTTCTGTCCCCAGATTAAGAGAGATGGTTTCATAGGCTTCGGATAGCTCAATCCGGCATCAGTCATAAGCCCACGAGTAACAATTACCTTTATAAAACCTTGATCTATCTTATTTGATTTAATAATATTATCAATATTTTTCCCCAAGTCAGGTATATCAATTATAATTGGAATATCTAGACTGTTTGCATTACTTACAAGCCTGTTGGCATGTTCATCAAAGAACATTACTTTTCCATCTTTAACAGCTATGGTTTCATAAACTCCATCTCCAAAATGAAAAGCTCTATCAAAAAATTGATAATCAGACTTATTTTCTATTTTTATTAAGTTAAAATTCCAATAAACAAGCACAATTATTACCCCTTAATCAGCTAACTCCTATACAGTTTATGAATAAATATCACTATATTCATTCTCAATAGGATCAATATTACCTGACTATTTACTTGTTAGAATTTTCTGACAATCTTTAATAATTGAATCACACTACTAGTATTTTGTTTCAAAAGTTATGATAATCGTTGAGGTAAGGTATGTATGTTATTGGCCACTCTACTAGTGTATAGATCGACAAATAATATGCTATAATTCCCCGAATTGTCATCCTGAGGAGAGAATCGACGTGAGGATCTTGCCTATGTACAACTTTAATGTAATTTTAAGGCTTGAATAGTATATTGTATAGATTGCCACGGTGCCACAAACATATCATCAATGATTTTGTATATTAAAGAAAGATTGTTGACAATGTCACTGTGGCTTAGCCACCTCGCAATGACAGGGAGTTTGCTTTTAATATATTATTTGCAAATCTTACTACTAGATATAAATTATAAAATGTTTTAATTATTCTGCTTTTATAAACCCCATAACAGGTTAAGTATGACGGTTTTAAGATTAATCTAACTTTGGGGCCTTTTCAAGACTTCTTTCATCAATAACAGGTGCGTTTCCCCAGGAATAAATTACACCTTCTTTGTTTATTTGATACTCTTCTTTTATTTCGTTTCCATTTTCATCTTCAAGAATAATTTCTACTCCAATGCCAAGAGGATTTTCTGAATCGTCTAAAGACTCAAAAATATTAATTTCTAGTATATTTTTAATTTCAGCCGGGTTTTTAGTGCCAAATTTTTTTTCTAGAAGAAGTTCAACTAATTCTTTTTTGTCCATTTTTCTCAGGTTTCCTTGTATTACTAAATAATATTACTACAATCCATTGAAATACTAAATTAATATATCTTAAAAGAATAAAAAAAATAGTAGTGCTTCAACGATAACTGGTAACTTTAAACTAAGTCTAACTGCTTCAGTGGCTTTAATCGTTAACCTAAATTAGGTAATGGATATTACCAAAAAAATTATTAAAGTTTTTTGGAAACGTGCCGATATATATAATATAAAGCCATAGAATTGGGAAATTACCCAATCTCCTCCCCAAGCCTGATAGCCGCGCCCCTAAGACAAGTGCGGCTTTCCCTTTTGTTCATAAAATGAATTAATTGACTAAAAGTTTATTATTTTTGGTTATTAGATTTAATAAATAATTATTATCTCTTGTTAAAAAGACAAGGGCTGTTATAGTTATCGCAGCTTCAATAAGTCCGAGAATTAATAAATGTTCTGCTAGCATTATAGCTATCATACTACGTATTGTATATGGAAAATCAGAAGAGGTATTTACTCCTACCAGCAGGATTTGCAGTTTAAATATTAATATTAGTGATATTACCGAGAAAATTGATGAAAAATATGCGCTAATTCCTGCAATTAATGGTTTAGGAAAAATCGTTCTTAAGGTTTTTGAGGAATTTACTTTATTATATAAATAATAACCTGTAAAAGAAGTAATAAAGGCTAATATAAAGCTATTTACCGCAAAAGTACTTATCCCTCCATCTCCGAAAAAAATGCTTTTTATCATTAAAGCTGAAGTTATTATTATTAAACTTGTCCAGGGTCCGAATAAAATACTTAGCAGGGTAGCGCAGGTTATATTGCCCGGGATTTCTATTAAAAACGGTAGATCAAACATTAATATGGTAAAAGAGAAAGCGGTTCCCAGGATAATTATGGGGATGGAATCTAGTTTAAAGATTTTCCTTATTTTGTTGAATGCCAGAGCCCAGAGAGGAATCATTATTAAATAGAAGACTATGCTAACTTGTAATTCCAGGAATTCATTATGAATATACATATATAACGCCTCCCCTCGAATATATACGTT
>Ga0156398_1030_pt1 | contig 15424 bp, 14 predicted proteins | sample RifOxyA3_FD_108042 | JGI IMG/M metagenome (GOLD analysis project Ga0156398, IMG submission 108042) | Candidatus Melainabacteria bacterium RIFOXYA12_FULL_32_12 | reverse complement strand
AACTGCACAGTGAGCAACTAAGTTTGTTTTAAGTAATCGCACACGTAGATACCCCGTAGCTCTGCTGCGGGGTTAATTCATTTATTTTTGTAGCCTGATTCCTGTAACCAGCTATTAATCGAGTAAGAAAAAATACGTAAGAATTTTTTATTACTGATTAATATTAGTCTTTTTACGTAAGAGCCTAATCAGGTAAAAAGTGTACAGCAATGACAACAGAAATTTATTTGATAATGCAGTAGTTTATGAAGACTAATTTTCTAATAACTCATCTTCGCTAATGACTTCTATTTCTATACTTTTTGTTTTATCAAAACTAAAATCTTCAATAAATGTAATTGCTTCAACAGCAATCTTTTTTCTTGTATCTACAGATGAATGTCGCAATAATTCCAAGAAGATTCTCATTATTTCATCAAAATCATACCATCTTCTTTTTCTATCTTCAGACCCAATCAAACTAATTATCTCATCTGGCAACATATCAACGTAAGGAGGTTTTGAGATAATTTCATTCATTAAAAATGTTGCAGTTTGGCGTTTTAAAGAATCTTGAATACACTCAAGCATTTTAATACATCTTGATACAACCGGATCTTCGTCATACCATCTTTTAAAAGACCTATCACTATCAGTCATTGCATATCTCCATATTATTGATATTTTGTCACACCTAGAATAATAGTATAATTTTCAATAAGCACCAAATTACAAGAGCTTTATAATAAAGAATTTAGAATATTTTATGTATATATTTGAAATTATAGCAAAATTTTTACGAGATCGTAAAATTAAGCAAGGTTTTCTTCAGGAAATTGAAACCGAAGAAAATTATGAAGATTGTGAGCATGTTTATTTAGCTATAGATAGTACAAAAGATTATTTAGCTTGTACTAAGTGTGGGCACGTAATAAAAAATACTTATAAACCAGAAAAGAAAAATATTTTCAAAATATAAGGACAGCGGAAAAAATCATTAAGGATTTTTGCAGACTGCTTCCTGTAACCAGACATTAATCGAGTGATAAAAAATACGTAAGAATTTTTTATTACGTCCTTAGAACAATGGAAAAGCCTCCTTAAGGAGGCTTTTCCATTGTTCTATATTTCTTGCTAAATTAAAATCGTTGCCATAGCCGGATTTTGATTTGCCTGAGCAAGTAAAAGAGCTGAAGAATTTTGTAAAATTTGGTTCTGAGTTAACTTTGATGTTTCTTTAGCAACATCAACATCTCTAATTCTGGATTCAGCTGCTGACATATTTTCTTGTTTTATTTGAAGGCTATTAACAGTACTTTCGAGACGATTTTGCATTGAGCCTATATTAGATCTTCTTTCATTTATAGAACTTAATGCACCATCAATATTATCAAGTAATTGTGCAGCATTAGTAGAAGATGATAAAGCATTATCTAAATTTGCACCTACGGGCATGCCAAGAGTCTCAGCTTTTGCTGATCCAAGTGCATCTCCAATTTTAAGAGAGTTAGTAGCATTTTCTGCATTTGCACCAATCTGCAAGGATGTATTATTATTACTTCCATTTAAAAGCTTGATATCATTAAAAGAAGTTGATTCTGCTACTCTGTCTATTTCACTAACTAATGATTGAATTTCAGACTTAATGGCATTTCTTTCAGCTTCACCATAAGTTCCATTAGCAGCTTGCATCGTTAATTCTCTGACTCTTTGCAAATTTTCACTAATGGATCCAAGACCTGATTCTGCTGTTTCCAAAAGGTTTATACCACTTTGGGCATTAGAATAAGCTACTTCAGATCCTCTTGCTTGTGCTTTTAATGATTCTGAAATAGATAAGCCTGCCGCATCTTCAACTGCTTTATTTATGCGTCCATAGGCTATTTTTACCATTGATTGTTCTATTTCTTTATTTGCAGAAGTTAAACTTCTCTGAATAAGAGACGAACTGACATTGGTGTTTATTTGAATGCCCATATAATTCACCTCAATAAAACCCTAAAAATTTATGGATATATTAAGTATATCTTTTATTAATAATATTTTCAATTTATTATGAGAGTTTAATTAAAAACCTTTACAATATTTAAAAACTCTTATTCTACAAAATACTATTTACAGCTGAAAACAGCTTCTTAAGTTTATTATGATCTTTAATACCCTTATATTCCTCAATTCCACTTGAGATATCCAGGGCGTATGGCTGAATTTCTGTATATACATTTGCCACATTATCAGGGTTTATGCCCCCTGCTATAATTATAGGCATATTATAAGTTTTTGCTTTCTTTGCAATACCCCAATTAAAGCTTTCTCCTGTTCCCCCAAAGAGATTTTTTGAATAAGAATCTAGAAGAATTGCAGAGACAATATTTTTGTATTCAGGAATACTGGATAAATCAGTAAAGTCTTTTATTCTAATTGCTTTAATTACAGGTAAATTAATCTTATTAACAACTTCGGTACAAAAATCTTTTGATTCATTTCCGTGTAATTGAATTTGAGTAATTCCTGTTTTCAAAGCAATATCCTGTATTTCGTCCAGTGGTAAATCAACAAAAACACCGATTTTCTCTATATTATCAGGTAATTCCTTGATTATTAACTTTGCTTTATCAGGTTCGATATATCTTGGTGATTTTTTATAAAAAATAAAGCCTACAGCCCATGCCCCAAGCTGCGCTGCTAAAGAAGCATCTTCCAAAGTTGTTATTCCGCAAATCTTGATTTTTACCATTTTCTTTAAGCCCTTGTCATAATCAGAAGACACGAAGTGCTGACACAGTGATCTTGCCAATGTTGAATACTAGTGTTCTGTTAATTTAATTATGATGATTGTTGCAGTCGGGTATGTTTTCGTAGGAGCCTTTGTTTCCTGTCAATTTGTGACACAGTCACTTATCTAGGTCTCCAATCATTCTAATGATGACCTAATTATGTGCGTTAGCACCAGCGACGGAGAAAATTTATCCGACAAAACTTTCTTAACAGAGTACTAGTTTTTAATTGTAAAATGGATAGATTGCCACAGATTCCTTCGTAATCTTCACAATGACAGAAGTTAGTTTTTTGATTAATGATGTACATTTTTGTTTCCTGGTTAAGTTCTTAGTACTTCAAATGGGATTGGTATTATTGGAATGATTGATGACTTATAAATGTAGTTTAGCCACCAAAGAAAGGGTTGTTAATTTTTTCATGTTTTATAGTAGTTGAAGGACCATGTCCCGGATAAACTACTATATTATCATCTAAAGTAAATAATTTGTTTTTTATAGAGTTTCCTAATTCTTCATAAGACCCTCCAGGCAAATCTGTTCTGCCAACAGAATCAGCAAACAAGGTATCTCCTGAAAAAAGAACATTATCTATTAGATAACAAACAGCACCAGGAGAATGTCCTGGGGTATGAAGCACTTTAAAAGTTAATCCTCCAGCTTTTATTTCCTGCCCGTCTTCTATATATTCATCTATTTTAGGTACTTCGTATTCTGGCATGCCGTATAATGCCAGATGTTGTTTAAGAGCATTTACAAGAAATTCATCATTTTTATGCAGTAAAACCTTAGCTCCTTCTTTGGCCTGAATCTTTTCATCTCCTGCAACATGGTCTAAATGCCCATGGGTATTCAAAATATATTTAATTTTAACATTATGTTTATCTGCTAAAGCTTTTGTAGCTTCATAATCACCACCTGCATCAATTAAAACAGCCTCGTTTGAATTTTCATGAAACACAATATAGTTATTAACTTCAAATGCTCCTATTACTAAAGTCTTTATAATCATTATTAAAGCTCCTTATTATTCAACTTTTCTTGATGGCATTCCTAGTTTATTTATTTTAGTATAAATAATAATTAGTTTTTACAGAATAGATTTTACCCAATTTATAAATTATTCTCCAAAAACTCTTGTTTAGGTTATATCAATAAAATTCGAAAGTCAAAATCCAGAAATACTTATAGATACGAGATAAAAGAAAAATGAAACGAAAAATTTCAATATTAGGTTCTACAGGTTCTATAGGAAAACAGGCTCTTGAAGTTGTGGATAGTCTTCCAGAACAATTCGAGATATATGGACTTGCAGCAGGAGCTAATATTGAAATTTTAAAAGAGCAAATAAATAAATATAAGCCTGAAGCTGTATCTGTAAAAAATGAAGAACTTGCTGATCAGCTTGCAAACCAATATAAAGATATAAAAATCCTGTGGGGAGATGAAGGCTTAATAGAAATAGCTCAAAATGCAGAAAATAATACTGTTTTAGTAGCTGTAGCCGGATTGGCTGGCTTATATCCTACTCTTGCTGCAATAAATAATAACGTTGATGTTGCTCTTGCTAATAAAGAAACTCTCGTTGCAGCAGGAAGCATAGTAATGGAGAGAGCAAAAAAAAATAATGTCAAAATATTACCTGTAGATAGCGAGCATTCAGCCATTCATCAATGTATAGACGGTAGAATTTCTCCTGAAATAAGAAAATTAATCGTTACAGGATCAGGAGGTCCTTTTAGAGGAAAATCTTTTGAAGAAATGGATAAAGCAACTGTGGAAGAAACTCTTTCACATCCAAGGTGGTCAATGGGCGATAAAATTACTGTAGATTCTGCTACGTTAATGAACAAAGGTCTTGAAGTAATAGAGGCTCACTGGTTATTTGATATAGATTATAATAATATCGATGTTGTGATTCATCCGCAAAGTATTGTCCACAGTGCTGTAGAGTTTTTAGACGGCAGCGTAATTGCACAGCTTGGTATCCCAAGTATGCATATTCCTATTCAATATGCTCTGACATATCCTGAAAGATATAAAGGACTTGAAACAGGAAGCTTAAACCTCATAGAAGCAGCTAAATTAGAATTCGAAGCACCTGATTTAACTAAGTTTCCTTGTTTAAAATTAGCTTATGAAGCCGGAATAAAAGGTGGTACTTATCCTGCTGTTTTAAATGCAGCTAATGAAGAAGCTGTTTATGCTTTTTTAAATAAGAAAATTAAGCTTACAGACATAGTTAAGATTGTAGAGAAAACTTTAGAAGCCCATATAAATATCGAGAATCCAGACCTAAAAGACATAATTAATTCTGACACCTGGGCAAGAGAGTTTGTAAAAGAAACATTTTGACCGGTTATAACTGAATTTTAGGTAATCGAGAAAGTCATTGTGAACCTTTTATCCTGGGCATTTCCTAAAATCGATGTTTTGAAGCAATCTCAAAGCATGTATCGTTGAGATTGTTTCGCAATTAAGATAAATAATAATATCCCATATTTATTGGATAGTAATGACTCATCAATCATTACTTAACCATTACCCAATTTTAGGTAAAGCTTTTATAATTTATATTTCTTCAGTAATTTTAGGTCTTTCAACTGGAACTATAAAGCTAAAAGTAGAACCTTGACTGTATTCACTTTCAACCCATATAACTCCGCCTAAATGATTTAAAATTTTCTTTGTTATTGCAAGACCTAAGCCTGTTCCACCGTATTTTTTAGATGCAGAACGGTCAAACTGTCTATATTCATCAAAAATATTGTTTACATCCTCTTCTGCAATACCTATGCCAGTATCAGTTATTGAGAACATAAGATATGACTTGTCTGTAAAATCAGGCGGAACGTTTATTCCCTGATACCTGATAAATTCTAAGTCGGGATGTATTACTTTAAGACTTAATGAGCCGATTTCTGTAAACTTAACAGCATTATTCAGGACATTTAAAAGTACCTGTCTAAGCATATTTTCATCCGAATAAATACTTCTTTTTATTACATCAGATAAATCTACAGTGAATTCCAGCTTTTTATCAGCTGCAAAATGGCTTATTACTTCAGTTACAGAATTAATTACCTGCACAACATCAAAGTTTTTGAAGTTAAACTCCATTTTACCTGCTTCAATTTTTGATAGATCAAGAACATTATTTAAAAGAGCAAGTAAATTAGTAGCATTTTTACTGATTATTGATACATACTTTTCTTGTTTTTCTGTTAATCTTCCGCTAATGCCATCCAACAAGGCCTGAGAAAAGCCTATCATTGAATGTACAGGAGTTCTGAGTTCATGAGATAAACTTGCAACAAAACTGCTCTTATTCTGGCTTGCTTTTGCTGTTTTATCTAATTCTGCTTTTAATCCTTCAAGCAGTTTCTGAGTTTTTGTAACATCTCTAACTGTAATTAGCATTTCTTCTTTATTATTAGCATCAGCGCAGGTTATTTCGACAAAAATTTCCTGATCCAGTTTTGTCCTTACACTCAATACTAAACTTCTATTTTCACCAAGACTTTGATAAACTTTTTCAACTTCATCAGCAAAAATAAACCCAATATTTTTACCAATAACTTCTTTTTTTGAAAATCCAAAAAGTTCCTGAGCTTTTTTATTCCAATAAACAACACTTTTCTGATAATTAATAACTATAAGTCCATCAGGATAATTATCAGAAATTTCATAAGATAAATTTTGCTTGAATAGGCTTTTAAATTTTATTTCCATGCTGTTCCATACCAATAAATATTAAGTTTATTTAATCATATCATGTTTTTTTATATGATTGAATACAATTACTCATAAAAATAAATATAAAAAACCTTGTAATGATCTTCTTTCAACATTTATCAAGAAAAATTATATTTTTATTCCTTATTTTGCTTAGAAGCTGTCTTGTTAAAGTTGAATCGCCTTGTGAATTGTCTTTAAACAACTTTAACCGCAGTCCAAAAGTTGAGCCTGTAATTATAATTATAAGTTTCATCTTTGCATTTTCAGCCAGACAGGCTCTTAATTACCAGATCATAAATATAGCTTTTTGAATAAGGGGTAAAAATTGAGATAATCTTGCTTATGTCTTTACTTGAATAACCTTCTTTTATCAGGATTTTGATTTTATCAAACAGCTCTGCCTCTTCAATAAAACCTTTTTCTTTTTCTTCTCCCTCGATAATCATAGTTATTTCCCCTTTAGGAGGCTTATTTGTGTAGTATTTTATATGATTTTCTAAAGTATCTCGTTTAATTTCTTCATGGATCTTGGTTAATTCTCTCGCAACAGTTACAGTTTTATTACCAAATATATCTAATAACTCTTCAAGTGTTTTTACAAGTCTTGAAGGTGCTTCATATACAACAATATTGATTTCCTGATATTTGGTTAATAAAGACTCTTTTTCTTTTTTACTTCTTGGTAAAAAGCCAAGAAAAGCAAAATATGGTTTCTCAAGATAACTTGCAGAAATGGCTGTCATAAGGGCAGAAGGTCCTGGTAAAGGCTCTACTTTTATTTGATTAGTATATGCAAGTTTTACCAGCTCAAAACCAGGATCGCTCAATAAAGGGGTTCCAGCGTCTGATACAAGAGCAATGTTTTTCCCTTCTTTGATCAAGTTAATTATATATTCACCCTTTTGTTTTTCGCTGAATTTATGATAACTGATCAATTTTGTCGCTATATTATAATGATTTAAAAGCTTTATTGTTACCCGTGTATCTTCACATGCAATAAAATCAACTTCTTTTAAAATACGAAGTGCCCGAAGAGTAATATCTTCGAGGTTTCCTATTGGAGTTGGACAAATATATAATACACCTTTATTTTGCATATTTTTATTTTAAATCAAAAGTATAAGAAGTTTTAAAAAATACTAAAGACTTATAAGTTAAGCTTTTCAAAATCTGGTAGTTCATTATTTCTAATACTTTTTGAAATAAAATTTGGAACATTTTCTCTGTAAGAGAATACTAATTTAGCTTTAAGAGATTTTTTGTACTCGAAATTATAATTATAAGCTGTTTTATTAGTCCAACTGAGTTTGTAAGGATCATTTCCCCTCATAAAATCAAAATATTCATAGTTTTTCTCAAATGCGTATTTAATTAGCTCATTAAAGAATAATTTTGAAGGTGCATAAAATTCATAATCATTATCAAATGTACTATTCCAGATAGAGAAAGTATTTTTATTTAATAATATTAAATTATATGCAATGATAACTCCATTAAACTTTAAATAAGCAAGCATCTTTGAATCATTATCATTAGAGCAAAAATAATCTTCAATAAATTTTGTTTTTTTGTTATCTAAAAAATAACAAAATCTCTTGTGATCACCTTTTTTATAAAGAAAATTTTGTCTCTTTATGCATATTTTTTTAATAATTTCTATATCTTCTTCTGTTATATGGCTTTTAAACTCATATTTAAAATCAATACCATCATTTATTACTTTAGTTAATCTGGATTTTAAGCTTTTTCTATGGTTTTTACTTAATTGTCTATAATAATTCTGGTATGATACAAATTCAGCAAGTTTAATTTTATGATTTTCTTTATAGGCTGTAAATTTTGAACCTGTATACCCTGCAAATTTATTCCACAAATCAAAATTAGGATAATCTGAATTAATTTGCCCTAATTCTAAAAGATCATAATCAAAGTTATTTAGTGCATAATTAAGCAAATTTTTAAATATTAATTCGCGATTATAATCCTGTTCATCAATTAAGAAATCAAGAAAATCAGTAAGATCTCCGCCTAAAAACTTTAATTTTCTAAAAGGAACAACCTTTAATGCCTTAGTATTCTCAATATATAAAGGAGCTATTCCTACAATTTTATTATTTTTTTCAGCTATTAAAATACTTAGCTCATTCTTCTCTTGAAAATGATTCCACCATCTATATATCCAATCAAATTTAGTAACAGCTATCAGATTTTCTGCCAATCTATCCCAATCATCTTTTAACGACAGAAAAGCTTCATCCCCTTTGATAACTTTAATATTCATTCTTGATCCTTTATGAAAATACAAATCACCATAATAATTTTATTCATTAGAAAGCCTGCTTACTATTAGGAAGCTATACATCTTTTATGATAAATAGGTGATAAAAAAGATCAGGGATAACCTAGCTCTTATTACCTATATAAGGCAAATCCTAGCAAATATCTTCTCTTGAGTAAAAATCTCCAATGTAAGGATAAGCATCTATGAGTTTTATTACTTCGTATAAATCAAGAGTATTATCATATAAGGGTTTTGATAAAATTAATCCTTCTATATTCACTTTTTCACAGTCTGACATTTGTTTTAATTTTTTTATTGACCCTAAATCATTTAATTTACCACAAGCAATAGTCGGCAATTCTACGTTTTTCGCTAAAGCAATTAAATCATCATAATTAAATTCATAATTTTCAGATATATCACGATAAATAATTCTTTCCAATCCCTGATTTTTTAGATTTTTTGCTATATCACTGGCATTTTCATGGTAATCACCATTAATTTTCGTCATTCCTGAAGCCACATTAAGTAAAACAACTGTTTTTTCTGGATATTCATTTAAAACCTTTTTTATAAAATCAGTATTTTTCAGTGCTTTATTATCCAGAACAATTCTTCCAGCTCCAACTGCCAGAATATCCTCAAACGATTCTATGTCCTGGATGCCTGCTGCAACTTGAATTGGCACGTGAACTTTTGAGATTATATCCTTTATCATATCGATATTAATTGGGTTATCTTCTCTAAAACCATTAACATCAACCAGATGAATCCAATTTACACCGATATTATTCCATTTTATTGCCAGACTTATTGGTTTACAATCTTCAATTACATTATGATCGGGCTCCAATGAATCAATACATTGTCCATTATATAAGTTAATAGCACCAATTACTTCCATTATTGTTCTCCAAAATATTATGCTCTTCTTTATCCTATACAAATTTAAGCACAATTTAAATCTCAACCTAACTAACCTTCTAGTAGGTTTTTCATTAATTGACCACATTAATTATGAAACCCAAGTTACTAGTGTATAGATCGACAAATAATATGCTACAATCTCCCGAACTGTCATCCTGAGTGACATAGTCACTTTTCCAAGTTATCAATCCTTCCAATAATACCCAATGTCATCCTGAGGACCGAAGCGACGTGAGGATCTTGCCTATGTACAACTTTAATGTGATTTTAAGGTTTAAATAGTATATTATATAGATTGCCACGGGCTAAAGCCCTCGCAATGACAGGGGTTTGCTTTTAACATATTATTTGCAAATCTTACCACTAGCCATATAAATTTATTGCTTCTAGATTGCCACGCAAGAATAATTGATGCTGGTTACAACGATTCATGGCTCGCAATGACAGTGCGTTGGAAGGATTGTGGTTTATGACGGTGCGAAGCATCCTCATAATAATAGTAGTATTATTATGAGGGTTGATGACTTATGACAGTGCGAAGTACCCTCATAATGATAGTGGTATTATTGGAAGGGTTGACGACTTATGACAGTGCGAAGCACCTTGCAATGATATCCAAGATTATTTAAGTAGCAACTTGAATTATGAATAAATATTTAAGAGGTAATTTATTCTCCTGAGTGAGCTTTTAATTTAATTTTTTTAAAATAGCTTTCAGTAATTTTCTGATTATATTTATCAAATTCATTTCCTGAAATTATAAGTTTATTTTTGCTGTCAGGATCATTAATAACTCCTATAATTCCTTCTATATTTTTATTAACATTACCTGTTAAGCTTATCTTCATTTGTATGTATGGAATATCTTGATCGAAAGCTTTAAATATTCCGGTTTTGCCTAATTCAATATTGCTTAATTTAACAGGGAAACTATTAAACCTTGTAGCAAGTTTTTTTAGCTCAGTATTAACTGTGGTGGCGTTTATATCACTTTTTGTTAGCTTTAAAATTGGACCTGGATCTACTATAGCCATCTTTTGATTGGTTTTTGTATGTTCTGCAACAATTGCGTTAGCGCCAAACATATTTACTGCTCTAATTAATTCGTATTCTTTTGGTATTTTTGAAAAGTCACCATATTCCTGAGCTTTTTCTTGAATAGCTGCTTTAGTTGGGTGAAGTTTAGCGTCAATATAAGTTTTGATATATTCTAAACCGCCACAGGGAAACAAAACTACAAATGCCAGACAAGAAATAACTATTGTTGAGATTATTGTTTGAATAAGACTGAAGCAGCCAAAACAACCTTTCATAATTTTTGTAAATTTCCTTTCGTTAATAAATCACTTTTTGTGAATATAAAAAATTAGAGTAGTACTCCAACGATGACTGATAACTTTAGGTCAAGTCTATCAGCTCCAAAGACATCAAGAGTTAACTTAAGTTAGGTGATAATATCACCAAAAATAGAAATATTATTTAATAAATATCATAATATTGATAGTAATACTTATAATATAACTCAAAATACTGTTTTTTATGTGCTTCATAAGGTTGAAATTATTGATTTAATTAGATAAATTCTATATTTTTGAAAATATACATAGATGTATTTTTGATTTATATTATAAAATACAGGCAAAATTTTAAGCAAAACGGGAATGATCTATGTCAGGAAATGAGCGTGGAAATATAATTAAAAGCTTTGAAGTGAATTTAGAAGATGCTACTCCTATGTTGCGTCAATATTTGGAAACCAAAAAGCAGTATCAGGAAATAATTCTGTTTTACAGGATGGGCGATTTTTATGAGACATTTTTTGAAGATGCAGTAGTAGCAGCTAAAGATCTTGAAATAACTCTTACAAGCAGAGAAGGGGGCAAGCTTGGTAGAGTCCCAATGGCAGGAATTCCTGCAAAAGCTGTGGATAATTATCTGGCAAAACTTATGGAAAAGGGTCATAAAGTTGCTATTTGTGAACAAATGGGAGATCCTTCTCAAGTTAAAGGATTAGTTGAAAGAAAAGTTGTGAGAGTTCTTACAGCAGGGACTATTACAGAGTCTGATCTACTTGAGTCTAACAAGAATAATTATCTTGCTGCAGTGATTAAAACATCAAAAAGTGAATATTTTGGATTAGCATATATTGATATTTCAACAGGTGAATTTAGAATTACAAAAGCTACTCTAGATCAACTTGTTGATGAATTAAGCAGGATTTCTCCATCTGAAATACTTGCTCCTGTTAAAAAACAGGAAATTCAACCTTTTCAGGTTGTGCCAGAAGAAATAATAGACCTTCCAGAAATCATCGTAAGTAATTATAATTGTACAAAAAGAGGTTATTCGTCTTTTTCTCAAGAAAAAGCCATAGAAAAAATAAAGGAAGTCTTTAATGTAACTTCGCTGGAATCTTTTGGATATCCTAATCATACCCTTGGTATAATGGCGGCTGGGGCTATAATTGAATATCTTGAAGAGACTCAAAAACAAGGCCTGCCTGAATTTGATATTATAGTTCCTTATGCTCTTACTTCTTATGTATCTATTGATGCAAATACCAGAAGGAATTTGGAGCTTGTACAGACAGTTAGAGATAATAATTATAAAGGTAGCTTACTTTGGGCTATTGATAAAACCTGTACCAATATGGGATCAAGACTTCTTAGAAAATGGATTCAACAGCCTTTAAAAGATGTAAGTAAAATTGAATTCCGTCAAAATGCTGTAGAAGAGCTTTTAGAAAGTAGTAAGTTAAGATTAGAGTTATCATCTTTACTCGATAAAACTTATGATGTTGAAAGACTTGCAACAAGAATAAGTAATAATACTGCTAACGCTAGAGATTTTATTGCTTTAAAAGACTCTTTAAAGCTTTTACCTGAATTTGGCAGGCTTTTAAATAATGCAAAATCACCATTTTTATCTGTATTTGCAAATGTAAAAGAAGAATTGGTTGATTTTAGCAGTATTGTAGAGAGAACTATTGCTGAAAACCCTTCTGTAGGATTTAAAGAAGGTAATTTAATCAGAAGAGGGGTAAGTGAAGAATTAGATTATCTTAAAGATCTTCTTACCGGTGGAAAAGAATGGTTAACTAAATTTGAGGCTGATGAAAAAGAAAAAACCGGGGTTAGGTCATTAAAAGTTGGTTACAGTAAAACTTTTGGTTACTTTATAGAAGTAACTCACGCCAATACCAACCTGGTTCCTAACTATTATATTAGAAAACAGACATTAACAAATGCTGAGAGGTATATTACACCTGAATTAAAAGAGCATGAAACTGAGGTTCTTAGCGCAGAAACTAAGGCGATAGAGCTTGAATATCAAATATTCTCTGATTTAAGGGAATATGCTAAAGAATTTGTACAGCCAATCAGGGAGATTGCAAGGGCGCTTTCTGCTCTTGATGTGCTTTTATCTTTTGCAAATGTTGCAGTTGAGTTTAATTATATAAAACCAGAAGTAGATGAGTCTTATGATTTATTAATAAAAGAAGGGCGTCACTCAGTTATTGAGAAACTGCTACCTCTTGGTAAATATGTACCTAATGATCTTAGTTTAAGTGGCAGTGACATAAAGCCTCAGGATGACTGTCAATTTATGATTTTAACAGGCCCTAATATGGCAGGAAAATCTACTTATATGAGACAGAATGCTTTAATTGTTATTCTTGCTCAAATAGGAAGCTTTGTGCCAGCTAGAGCAGCCAGAATCGGTATTGTAGATAAAATCTTTACAAGAGTCGGGGCTGTAGATGATCTTTCAACAGGACAATCAACATTTATGGTTGAGATGAATGAGACGGCTCTTATTCTCAATTCTGCAACCGATAGAAGTTTCATACTTCTTGATGAAATAGGACGGGGAACAAGTACTTATGATGGTGTTGCTATAGCCTGGAGCGTTGCTGAATATATAGTTGAAAATGTCAAAGCAAGGACTATATTTGCTACACACTACCATGAATTGAATGTAATGTGTGATAGATATCCTCAAATTGGAAATTATCAGGTAACTATCAGGGAAAATGATCATGATATCGAGTTTTTAAGACAGGTAATACCTGGTGGTACTAATAGAAGTTATGGTATTCAGGTAGCCAAAATGGCAGGATTACCTAATTCTGTAATTTCAAGAGCTCAGAGTCTTATGAACAGAATGCAAAAGGATTATACTGCTAAACTTCCTTCAGCTAAAAAACACTCTGATGAAATTGAAGTTAATTCACCACAATTATCATTGTTTATGGAATAGTGGAGGCAGTTGAGATTCTTCACTTCGTTCAGAATGACAGTGTAAAAAATATTCTATTAGGTGCTTGCCTAGAATAATATTTAATGATAAGTATTTATAAATTTTTTAAAATCCCATATTGTCATTACGAGGTGGCTAAGCCACTTTTTTAAGTTATCAATCATAGTTTTATCACCAATATTGATGAATTTGAAGAAGGTGACTGTGTCACCGTGGTAATCTTTCCAATGTTTACCAGATGGATTGCCACGCACCTTCGGTGCTCGCAATGACAGTGCGTGTTATTAGAATGATTGATGACTTAAAAAAGTGACTCTGTCACCTCGCAATGACATTCTTTATTATTAGTACATTCTAACATTTTCTCGGCAAGCACCTTCTATTATTTTATATCAAGCTCTTTTAGTACCCTGTCTGTAGCGGATGCTTTGTTTAAAGTGCAGAAATGTAGGCCTGGAACGTCACTGGCTAGTAATTCTTTACATTGATTAATAGCGTATTCTATCCCTATTTCGCTTACGGCTTTATTATCATCCTGATATTCTTTTAATTTACTCATAATCTTATCAGGAATTGTGCATCCGCACATTGTAGTCATTCTTTCTACTTGTGAAACGTTTGTTATTATCATTATACCTGGAATAATTGGGACATCAATCTTGGCTTTATGAGCTTTTTCAAGGTAATTAAAAAAGAAAGCATTGTCATAAAATAACTGTGTGATTATTACATCTGCTCCTGCATCAACTTTTTTCTTTAAATTGATTATATCCTGCTCAAAAGATGCACATTCCTGATGGCCTTCAGGATATCCAGCAACAGCAATCCCCAAATCAGTATGGAAGCTGATAAATTCCACCAGTTCATTAGCATAACCAAAACCATTTTCTGGCTTTACAAACTTTGTCTCTCCTTTTGGAGGATCGCCTCTTAAAGCAAGGATATTTTCAATACCTGCATCCTGAACCTCTTTTATATATTGATGAGTTTGTTCTTTTTCTGTTCCAACACAGGTAAAATGTAATAAAGGCTGAATATTAAGTTCATTTTTTACTTTAAGAACCAGTTCAAGAGTTCTTTCTCTTGTACTTCCTCCTGCTCCATAGGTAACGGAAATAAAAGAAGGATTATACTTTAATAAAGTGTTCAATTCTTGGAATAAAGTTTCTATTTTTACTTTTAATTCTGCACCTTCACCCTTTGGTGGGAAAATTTCATATGAAATAACAGGTTTTTTAGAATTATATATCTCTTTTAGTTTCATTATTTTCTGCTTCTTTTTTAAATAAGCTAACAACTAAGATTCATGGTTATTATTTATATAATATCAGAAATTTTATAGAGATAAAATTAAAATAAGGACAGCGGAAAAAATCATTAAGGATTTTGATGAAAAATCCGTTATGATTTTTGTAGGTAACATAGTCACATTATTAAGTCCTCAATTATTTCAATGTGTACT
>Ga0156398_1027_pt1 | contig 15667 bp, 18 predicted proteins | sample RifOxyA3_FD_108042 | JGI IMG/M metagenome (GOLD analysis project Ga0156398, IMG submission 108042) | Candidatus Melainabacteria bacterium RIFOXYA12_FULL_32_12 | reverse complement strand
CCCATCCCTTGAACTTTGTATTAGCCCTGGTATATTCATAATTTTCCATTGCTAATAGTGCAGCTCCTATGGCTCCCATAGTTTGATGGTTTTCTGGGACAACTACTTCTAATCCTAATGCTTCTTCAAATGCTTTTACCATTCCTATATTAGTAGCAACACCGCCTTGGAATACGACAGGTGCTAAAATTTCTTTGCCTAAAGCTAAATTACTTAAATAATTTCTTACTAATGCCTGACATAGTCCATAGAGCAAATCAGGTACAGGGTATCCAAGTTGTTGTTTGTGTATTAAGTCGCTTTCGGCAAATACACCGCATCTTCCGGCAATTCTAGCTGGAGAATTTGACTTTAATGCTGTTGAGCCAAATTCTTCAATAGGAACATTAAGTCTGCTTGCTTGTTGGTCAAGAAAGCTGCCTGTTCCTGCAGCACATACAGTGTTCATAGCAAAGTCAGTAACAATACTATCTCTTAATATGATAATTTTGCTATCCTGGCCGCCAATCTCAAGAATTGTTTGTACTCCTGTGACATGAATGCTTGCAGCAACTGCGTGCGCTGTAATTTCATTTTTTATTACATCAGCACCCATTAATGCTCCTGCCAGCTGTCTTCCGCTACCTGTGGTACCTACTCCGCATATTTCATATTCTTCATTTGCTTGTTGGAGTAGCATACTCATGCCGCTTTGTATTGCAACTACAGGTTTGCCTGCTGTTCTGAGCATTACACTGTCTATATATTCACCAGTTTCATCTATTACTGCTAATTTTGTTGTGACTGAACCTACATCTATACCTAAAAATGATCTTTTTGCCATTTTTATCTCCATTATTTAACAGATAATAGTTTTTAAACTATATTCTATTTAAAAATATGAAAAACATGATAATAAGTAAAGATTATCAAGTTACCTAATTTAAATCTAATTGGCTATTATCCTTGATATCAATTATAAATATCTGGTAAAGAGTTGTTAATTAATCATATATTAATTTATTTTAACTACTGACTTATTAAGAATAAATAATACCTTAAGTTTGAACCAAAAAGTATAAATATGCCATTAATACGAAAGTTTGGTATTAGATAACCCTGTGAATCTCAGTAATTGCAAGGTGTGGAAATAAGAATTTATATGTGAAATACTATTTTTAGAACAAGAATTTTGGTCTATTAATAAGTTGTAGCAGGAAGATTAAATTTTGGAATTAAAATGAAACAAGCTATCGAATTAATTCAATCTCAAAACTATATAGAAGCATTAAACATTTTAAATAAATTAATAAAAAATGAACCATCTAACTGGCAAGCATTAAGCGAGGCAGGTTTTTGTCATATTCAAGTAGGAGAGTTAATAAAAGCTCAAGATAAGTTTGATTTGGCTTCCCAGTTTAATCCAGAAGATCCTTGGATATGGCAGCAGTATAGTTATGTTCTATTTCAGCTTGGTAAAGTTTCTGGTGCAATTAGCGCGCTTAGAAAAGCTGTTAAGTCGAAACCGTATGATATTATGATTAATTATCAATTAGCCTTTCTCTATTTCAGGACTAAGGATTTTAGTAATTCTTTGAAATATGTTGATAAGGCCATAGAGCTTTCTAATGCTTCAGGAAATCATATTTATATTAATGATTTACTTGGCATGAAGGCTATGATATATGAAAATACTGATCATAATAAGGCAATAGAAGTTTATTTTACTATATTTAAAACCCTGGAAGATGATGCTTGTTCTTATGATAAGTTTTCCAGCTTGATTATCGACAGGTTTGAATTTTCAAGCAATCTTACTGAACTAAACACAGCATTTCCTGAATATAATGAAGCTACTCAGTTGTTTAGATCAGGTGATCTGGATAATGCTATTAATTTGTATAAAAAAGTAATTAAAGAGCATAAATTTTGCTATCCTGCATATCTGGGATTAGCTCAGGCTTTGTACGAGAAAAGGTTTAGTACTCGAGATATTGGTGATTATAATGATCCAGCAGGTATTTCTAAGTTATTTAAAAATTACGAACAATTAAATAAAACAGAGAAAAATATCATAATTGCTTCGGTCTTACCTTTTGAAAATTTTATTCCAATAATAAATAGTCGTGATTCTCATTTTGTAATTGCGCCGATTGATACTAAGTTAACAGACTATCCTGCAAATCAATACCTGAAGAATAGGAATTATCTTGAAAATATTTCGTACTGTTCATTAAGGGGAATTGGTGGGGATAATGCATATGTTGGAATTGAAAGATTAAGGGATTTTTTATGGGAAGTTCCTCAAACATTGAAGTTTATACCGGCATGTGTTGCTCATGAATTTGCGCATTTAGTCTGGTGTTCGTTAGATAAAAATGTAGTAAAAAGGGTTGAAAAGCTTTATAAGCAGGCTAAAATGAGTCAGTCATTTATATCAAATTATTCAAGTGAGAATGTTCAGGAATATTTTGCTGAATACTATGCGCTGTATGCGAGATTACTAAGTTCTAATGCAGAACTTCCTGAGAATGATCCTATGATTGGTATTTTGGAAGAATTAAAGAGAATATAGAATATTAGAAAAATTAGCTCCTTTATTAGGGGCTAATTTTTTGTCTTACTGATAAATCATATAATAAGAGGAATCAGGTTATTTTTGAAATGCAGTATCCTTATTATTAGAATTAATAAAGATAAGATAGCTGCATTAGAGTAAAATATGTTTCAAAAACAAAATCTTTTTAAATTATCATTATTGCAGGTTAGTGCTATTTGTATAATTGTACTGTTTACAAGTGGCGCAGGATATGTTGGTGAGTTGCCTAAACTGGATAATTATTCGGGTGCATCACAGGTTGATATTCAGAAAAGTGAACCGGTTTTACCTCTTGCTCCGAGAAAATTTCCAGCTGTTTATACAGGTGCAATTATCAATCAAGGTAGGTATAGTCAATATTTAAAGGACTTGGATGAGCTTATTCCTATACTTGAGAATATGAAGCAGTATATTGAGGATAAAAATACTAATATTCAAATGTTTTGTGCCAAGGCAAGCATGATAAATTTGTATGTTAACAATTTAAAAGTCAAATATGATAATAAAACTGAAAGAAATTATGAATCTTTTAAACAATTAATTATTCTAAATAAAAAGCTTAGTGAAACAACAGAATATTGGCGTTATACCAGCAAATATAACAAGCTTATTCGAGGATCACTGGAAGATCGAGAAAAAGATCAGGAAATAATGAACCAAAAATTAAATACTGCTTTAAAGGCAATAAATACGACTTTAGAAATTTTAAAAGAAAATTCTACTGATTAATTAGCGGTCTATTAGTAATTTTAATTTTTTGTAAAAGTTTTCATGTGCTGCTATAAGGTGCACAATTACTATAAGATTATCTGTATCTATTGAATATGCTATCCTGAATTCTTTTCCTGTATATTTAATATGGTGTGAATATATGTTTGTTAATGGAGATGTGAGTTTTTCTCCTAAGCCTTCAGGATCATTAGCTATTTGAGTTAATGAATCTTTTATTTTTAATCTTAGCGGTTTGTCTAATTTTTTTTGTGATTTGTTAGCCGTATTGGTCAAAAAGATTTCGTACATATTTGGAAATCCTAAACTGTAAAAATTACATCAAAGATAAGTATTTTAGCTATATTCGTGATTTTTAGTTTATCAAACATTTGTGGTTTATAGCAAGATAATTTAACCTGAGTGTATATAGCCTTTACTAAAAACATATACTTTTATTCAGTAAAATAAAAAATAAAAATCATCTGTTGAGGAATTTATTCATCTTTATTCTGATTTTATAGTTATAAACTAACTAGGATAAAGAGAAGAATAATTTCTTATGATTTTTAAACTTTCAAACAGGCTTAAATATGCATTAATTATACTACTTTTATTGCATAATCAGGCTTTTTCCTCACAAATAGATTTTAATGCAATTAATTCTATTGAATTGCAATTGTTTAATCAAAGTTTTATTAATGAGCCAATAAGTGCACGTTTAGACAGAATTGAACAATCTGCATTTGGAAAAACTTATAATGATGATATAGCCCGGAGAGTTTTTAGAGTTTCTCAAATAGTCAATAAATATTCGAGAAACCAAAATATTGGTAATGTACTTGATTCAGATGAGCTTATTTCAGCTGATAACTCAGCTACGGATTATCCTGCTGTTACCCAGCTTGAAATAAAGGTTTTTCATGAGGCATTTGTTAGAGAAAATATTTATTCAAGGCTGAACAGACTTGAAAGCAAGGTTTTTGGTACAACATTTTCAAGCCAAAGCCTGGCTGACAGGTTAGATAGATTAAAATCGGCTATTGACCCTAATGCTGATGATTTAGCATATGATGAAAAGACCAGTACAATTTATTCAACTCATAATGGTTCAACTATATATACAAATGTATCTGTGCTTGAACAAAAAGTATTTGGGCAATCATTTGATAATGAACTCGTAAGTCTGCGCCTTGAGAGACTTGAGAAAAAGATCTTTGGAGCAATTCAGTCAGGAATGTTTGATACTCGAATAAGTCGCTTAAATAATGCTGTTGAAAATACTTCTGGGCAGTCAGGAAATCTGCCTGGTCAGCCTAATCAGAATTATTTAGGTAATAATGGCATGCAAGATAATAGCTTTTTTTCAAATGGTATGGGGGAGTGGGAAGAGGACTTTTTTTGTGACCAACCACAAAATCAATCCACGCTTTCCAGTTCAGGGGGATTATTAAATCTCCTGCAAATGCTAGCAGTACCTTTTATTGCTGGATATTTAAATAGAAATAACTCAAATACGGTTGACCCTAATTATTATCAGTATCAAAATAATGGATATCCCTATAATGCAAATTATCCTTATGCGTATCCCACTAATAATCATTATGGAGTGCCGTCAGGCTATTGGGGAAATAACTATGGATATAACAATTTTGGGGCATATCCACAAACTCATATTATTACACGTCAGCTATTACATAACGGAATGGGGGCAGGAGTGCATATATTACCTTAACTTGATTATTTGTAACAAAATATTAAATTGTAATTTGTACACTAGCAACTTTTTTATTTTTCTTACTTAATATCATCTGTGATTAAAATATAGCTTTATTAAATTAATTATAGCCAGTTTTGCTAATAAACTTAGCATTAGTTGAGCTTGATTAATGAGGAGAATTAAATGATAACTTTGTATAATCGTATAAATCCATTAAATGTGTTCAAAAGTAAAGTAAAAAGTAAGTCTATACTTGATTTTGATGGAGAACTTTCCTTTGGTGAAAATTTTTCCAATCTCGAAGTAGAAAATAAATTAGAAAAAGATTTTTATGATCTAAAAAAAGCAATTAGGCAAAAAATGATAGAAAAAGCTATTGTAGATGAATTTGGTAAGGAAATGCCTTATCTTGCTGCTAAAGTAGCACAAAAATTCCCACTTACTCCAAATACTTATGGAATTGCATAAACCTCCTATCCTTAAATATAATAAAAGTAAAAAGACCAGAATAACTGGTCTTTTTACTTTATACTGTTTTGGGTTTATTTTCTTGATAACTTAATTTCTTCAAGTTCTTTAAGTTGCTTTTGGAAAGGGGAAATACTGTTTAATTTTTGAATTACTTGAGGAACTGCGTCCAACAAATAATCTATTTCTTCTTCAGTATTATACCTGCTAAGGCTGAATCTGATGCTGCCATGGATAGCAGTAAACGGTATTCCCATTGCTCTTAACACATGACTTGGTTCTAAGCTGCCACTTGTACATGCACTGCCTGAGCTGGCGCATATATTCAAGTCGCTAAGGTGTAAAAGAATTAATTCACCTTCTATATACTCAAAGCTTATATTAGTGGTATTAGGAACTCTGTTAATTCTTGATCCATTGACTCTCGCATTAAAAATTCTTTCGAGTAAGCCTCTTTCGAGCTTGTCTCTTAAATATTTTATTCTGGTATTTTCATCGTCAAGATATTTTAGTGCAAGTTCTGCTGCAATTCCTAAACCTATAATGCCTGCTACATTTTCAGTGCCTGCTCTTTTTCCTCTTTCCTGATGTCCACCAATTATAAGAGGGTTTACAAGTGTACCTTTTTTAATATAAAGTGCACCAATTCCTTTTGGAGCGTGAATTTTATGGCCTGAAATGGCAAGTATGTCTATTTTTGTGTCCTTAACGCTAATAGGTATTTTGCCGGCAGCTTGAACTGCATCAACAAAGAAAATTGTTTCAGAATTTTTCTCTTTGATTATTTTCGCCATTTTTTCGACTGGAAATATAACACCAGTTTCATTGTTTGCCCACATACACGCAACTAGCGCTGTATCTGGGGTTATACTATTTTTGAATTCTTCAAGATCAAGTTCACCTTCAGAATTTACTGATAAATACGTTGCTTTATAGCCTTTTTTCTCCAGCCATTTAAATGTATTTAGTACGCAGGGGTGTTCAACTTTTGTAGTGATAATATGCTTTTTATGAGGATGAACCTCTAAGGAGCCTCTTATTGCCATATTAGCACTCTCGGTTCCGCAGCTGGTAAAAATTATTTCCTGAGAATCAGTAGCACCAACTAGTTCTGCAACTTGTGTTCTTGCCTTTTTAATATATTTGCCAACTTCTCCGCCAAAAGCATGCATGCTTGACGGATTGCCGTAATTTTCAGAGTAAAAAGGAAGCATTGTTGATACCACTTCATCAGCAACTTTTGTGGTTGCATTATTATCGAAATAAAGTATATTTTTTGATTTTTTTACGTTTTCCATTATATTTACCTTATTTATGCTTCAAATACTTGAATATTTCTATCGATTTGCTCTTTTAAAACTCCTTCAACAAAGTTTTTTAGAGTTAAGCTATTACTCGGACAGTTTTTGCAGGATCCCTGTAATTTAACAAAAACTTTATTTCCATCAACATCTACTAATTCAATATCACCACCGTCTTTTCTAAGTTCAGCAGCAATATAATTTTCAAGTATATTATTAACTTTAATAATCATTTGAGTTTTTGAAAGAGGTTTTATTTCAGGTTTTGTTTCACGCATTTGGATTTCATCGTTGATAATTTCTTGAATATCATCATGGCATTTACCGCAACCACCGCCTGCTTTACAATAATTTGTCACACCTGCAATGCTTACGATATCATTTTCTTTGATGATTTGTCTTATTTTTTCTTCAGTAGTACCAAAGCATTTGCAAACTATTTTGCTTCCAACTTCAATTTTTTCGGCAGGTCTACCTTGATAATTTTCAATAGCTGCTTCTAGTGCTTCTTTGCCCATAACGCTGCAGTGCATTTTTTGTTCCGGTAAACCGCCTAAAAAGTCAGCAATATCTTGATTGTTGATTTTTGAAGCTTCTTCCACCGATTTTCCGATTATCATTTCAGTTAATGCGCCTGCACTTGCAACAGCAGATCCGCAGCCAAATGTCTGGAATTTTGCATCAATTATGATCCCAGATGATTTATCTATTTTAAGAAAAAGTTTGAGCGCATCACCGCAGCTTATGCTCCCTACTTCTCCTATAGCATCTGCGTTTTCTATTTCTCCGACATTTTTAGGATTTCTATAGTAATCTCTTACTTTTTCTGTATATTCCCACATTGGTTTGTTCCTTTAAACTAAGATTTAAATAACGATTCTGCATTTATTTTACTTTAAACATTGGTTATATCAAAAAAAATTAATACAGATTTAATTTTTTGTTTACTTGTTTAGAGTTACCTATTTATAATGACGAATTTTATGTTTAAAGTTTCTAATAGCACTCGGTTTTAGGATTTTATATGACTTTCAATAAAAAAATGGGATAAAATTTTATCCCATTTAGTGAATTGTTTATATAACTAAATTTTACGCAGCTTTGAAGAAATCTCTCAATTCCTCAGGTAATTGAGCTGAAATATCTTCTGCTTCACCAGGTGTGATTTGGTCTTTTAATGTATGTAATACTGCTTTAGTTAATGATTCTGCGTGCAAAGGTAGGCCTTCTCTTAGAATTTCATTTTCTACGAGGCTCATTAATTCAACTTTATGGCGGTATTTGAGTCTTTTACCTGATAAAAAGAAATAGTTAGTTATCCATATCTGGTTGTTCCAAATTCTCTTTAAATCATGTGGTAATTGATCTGCAACATCTGAAGCTTCTTCAACTGTTAATCTGTGGCTGAGAATACTTAAAACTATTTGTACGCCTCTTTCAGCTACATTTTTATCTTGTATGTTAAGTTGTTGCATCACTTTTTTGATAAAATCATCTTTATTCATGAAAATTCCCCCTTACTATTGTTACGTTAAACTGCTTTTTGATTTTTATATTAATTTCACCAGCGTTATCTTTTACATTCATTTTTAGGTTTATTTACAGCATAAAATATTGTGTAATTAAGATAAGTTTCTTTATACAATATAAATTACTAACCCAGTTGAATGTCATTCTCTATTTGTCTCATTTGTTATTGTTTTAATCAGTACTATTTATATAATTAAAAAAATATTTTCAAAAAATAATATTATTTAGGTGTAAAAACTTATTATACTTACTTGTTTAAATTAGATTTCGTAGTATAATCAGGTTACAATGTAATTGTGATAGTAGTAGTCAAACTTAAAAAGTGCTTAAGCTGCGAGAGTTAGAAAAAATTTATTATGATTAATCAAGATAAGTGTGAAAAAGGTTTAATTATGGAAAACCGTCCTTGGGGGAGTTTTACTGTTTTAGAAGAAGGGGATAAGTACAAGGTTAAAAAGCTTGTAATAAATCCTCATCAAAGGTTAAGTTTACAAATGCATCAGCACAGAGATGAACATTGGGTAGTTGCAGAAGGCACACCGTTACTTAGATGTGGTGATATCTCAAAAGAATATAATATTGGTGAATGTATTGTAATTAAAAAAGTCGAATTACATCGTATTGAGAATAAAACTGATTCTCAGGTAATCATTATAGAGATTCAAAATGGTGATTATCTTGGTGAGGATGATATTATAAGAATTGAAGATGACTATTCAAGAGTAGACAAAGTCTAAATAGTTTATTTTATTAAGTAAAGAGTGATGGCCAGTAATCATCACTCTTTACTTATTGGCCAATATTAAGAAATTGTAATTTTTGAGAGAGAAATAAGCAATTTTTATTATGATAAGTATTTATTTATAGAGTGAATATCAATAATAAAAATTGAGGGATGTTTTAATATGACCACTATTCGACCAGGACTTAATAGTTTATTATATGTCAATCCTGCACCTTCAGTATATTTACCAGGCTAAAAAGGATGATCCTATGACTATTAAACTTACTAATGATGAGATAAGAGTTTCAGGTAATGCTAAGGATGTAGCGGATCTTTTCGTTAATGACAGTTAAAGTACCAGAAGTAATCTGGCCTAAAAAAAAGTCAGATAACCAAGTAAAAGATCTTCCGCCAAAAATATTTGATATGAGGTATGAAGACGATAACGATATATAAAAGCATTTTTTAATTTACTTGTTTAAATTTATAGGAGATTTTATATGCTAAGTTCAATAGATCCAAATAAAGCTAACTTCATTTATGCTAGCAAAGAGGTAATAAATCCTGCAAACGTTTGTAGGATTTATCGCAATCCTGAGTTCGGTAACAGTCCTGCTACTACTTTAGATAGGTCCATTATTGAATTCACTAATGGTAGTAAAATTGGTTATTCAGAGAGTGTTCAGACATTGCGTGAAAGTTTAAACTTAATCGGCTAATAGTTTGTAGAAAGAGAGAAGGCTTTAAGCCTTTTCTCTTTCTATGCTTTATTTAATGCGGGTTTTTTGACTATTAATGAATTTCCTGTCATTTCTTCCGGTTTTTCTATATCAAGTATATCCAGTACAGTTGGTGCAATATCTGCTAAACAGCCTCCTTCTTGAAGTGATGCCTCTTTATCATAATTTATTAAGAGAAAAGGAACCATATTTGTTGTATGTGCTGTAAATGGTTTGTGTGTTTCAGGATCTTCCATACATTCAGCATTTCCATGATCTGAAGTTAGCAGCATAATTGCATCAACGCTTTTTACTGCATCGATAATTTTTCTAAGGCAATCATCAATAGTTTCAACTGCTTTTACAGCTGCGTCAAGTTTTCCTGTGTGGCCTACCATATCTGGATTAGCAAAATTTACAAGTATAAATTGATATTCTTTTGACTTTAAAGCTTTAACAACTTTTTCTGCTACTTCAGGGGCGCTCATTTCTGGTTTTAAGTCATATGTAGCAACTTTTGGTGATGGAACAAGTACTCTTGTTTCAGTTGGGAACGCTCTTTCTACGCCACCATTAAAGAAGAAAGTAACGTGTGCATATTTTTCTGTTTCTGCTGTTCTGAATTGCTGTACTCCATGTTTATCAAGAACCTCTCCCAAAATCCCCTTTAATTCTTGTGGAGGAAATGCGATTGGGAGATTAAATGTTTCATCGTATTGAGTTATACAAACATAATATGTGTTATTAAGTACTGACTTTCTGGTAAAGCCGTCAAAGTTAGGATCATTAATTGCTCTTGTTAATTGTCTTGCTCTATCAGGTCTGAAATTAAAGAAAATTATTGAATCATTATCTTTTAATCTGGAATTTTCATCTCCTGCAACTAAGGGTAATACAAATTCATCTGTTACATCTTCATTGTATGAATTCTGTATTCCTTCTATTGTGGTTTTTGTACAATTACCTTCACCATATAGTAGGCAATTATAAGCTTTTTCTGTTCTATCCCATCTATTATCTCTATCCATTGCATAGTATCTGCCTATAACTGTGGCTACAGCCGGTAAACCTAGTTTATCTAATTTTTCTTCAACAGGTGTTATATACTCGATAGCGCTTTGTGGCGGAGTATCACGTCCATCAAGAAATGCATGGACATATACGTTTTTTAATCCGTGCTGATGAGCAAGGTCAATAAGTGCATAAATGTGGCCCATTGCACTATGAACACCACCTTCACTCACTAAACCCATAAAATGTATAGATGAGTTATGTTTTTTTGCGTGTTCAACAGCATTTAAGAATTCTGTGTTTTCAAAGAAAGTTTTTTCTCTAATAGCTTTGTTAATTCTTGTTAGTTCTTGATAAACAACTCTACCTGCTCCCAGGTTAAGATGTCCTACTTCAGAATTTCCCATTTGGCCTTCAGGCAACCCAACATGTTCACCATCTGCATATATACAAGTATCAGGATACTCTTTTACTAGTGAGTGATATGTCGGGATATTTGCTGCTTCTATAGCATTTGTAGGGCATTTTGAGCCACAACCCCATCCGTCTAATATGGTTAGTAAAACAGTTTTATTATTCATTAATTTTTCCTTTCTCAAAACCCAATAAATTCTATAGGTCTGCCTCATTCTTTTATAATATGTACTAATTTAATTTTGTAAACTATATTCAATTAAAGAAAGCCGATTAAAAATAAAAAATCGGCTTTGTTATTTTGATATTAACTTACAATAAACGTCTAAAAATTATATTTTTTTAATTAACTCTAATATTTTTAGTTATTATTATTTGAAAACTTTTCTATAATACTTTTAAATATATTGCTTTTTTCGTTACGTCTAGCTTCTTCTTTTTCACGCATAATTCTACTCTCTTCTGCCATTTTTTGTCTTTCAATTAATACTTCATCTAGTTTTTTATAGCCTTTTAAAATTTTTTCCTTAAAGGTTTTAGCTGATATACAATCTGCTGGACAAGAATCTTCACCTATATCATTTTTAAGTGTAAAAGTTGGTAAATTAAGAGCTTCGTAACTGAGGATTAATTCATCGTTTTTTCCGTTTTTCTCCAGTATACTATTAGCTTCATTCATACCAACTTCAATTTCTCTTAATTCCTCTAAATTTAATACTTGTAGACCCTTTTTAATAGTATCATCATTTCTAATCGAAAATTTAGTTCCGAAAGATAGACATGGTTTATTAACTTGCATTCATAATCTCCTTAATTAACTTTTTAGCTATTTAATTAAAAACACTAAATATAAAAAGTTGCTTTAAGTTTTAAAAAATTATAATTTCCTTGTAATATATATCTCTCTTTTAAATCAGTAGATTAAATTTATTAAGCATCAAAAAGGGAGATTTTATTAATTATCCCCCTTTTAAGTATTTTATAAATTTAAAAATATTAATATGTTCTTTTACCCATAATATATGACATAGCTCGTTTTGATGCATAAGCACTTGCAGCTGCAAATGCTGTTCTCATGCCAAATTTTAGTAATGATCTGCTTACTGAAGATGATAAAGATGCAACGAGAAATCCTGCTGCTAAGGCTGCTACGACTGCTGTAGTTGGGTTTTCTCTAATTTTTTGTTCTATATCAAATCTATGCTGTATATTGTCTGTGATTTCATCAACAATATATGATATATGAGAGCGGGTATTGGTTATATCTCTTCTTATCTCAGATTGTGTAGCCATTTTTTAGCCTCCTCTACAGTTTTCTTAGTTTCATCTACGGTATCTTCCGGCTCTTTTTTTAATTTTTGTAAGTGATTTTTAGCTACAATAAGTGAAATAACAGCGATTCCAATATATAAAATTGTGACTATGAGTGATGATAACCATATTGGCATGATAAGAGCAAGAGTAAAGATGATAAAAAATCCAAGAAATATAAGACTGGTATAGGCTACTAACGCTCCAGCAATTGCGATACTGGCATATTTTGCTGCCATTTCTGCGTCTTCTTTTATTTCTTTTCTAAATAGCTCGATATGCTGTGATATCAAGTCATTAACATCATTGATCAGCTGTTTAATTAGGTCACCAACTGTTGGTTGTTGTCCTGTGTACTTCTCAACAACCATAATTATCCTCCTCTATAAGTTATTTATTAAAGTTTATCTGGATAAAATTCTGCCAAGAATGAATCCGAAGAAAACAGCACCTGCTAAAGTTTTGCCGGGATATTTTTTTGCAGCATTAGATAAATCTTCTTTAAGAGAGTCTGTTGTTTTTGATCTAAAAAATGATGCTGTTTGCTGCATTTTTTCAGCTGCTTTATCAAGGCCTTCAGCAGTCATACACACTGTTCTATCAATTCCGTGTGTGATTTTTTCTTGCATTTCTTCCATTTTTTTTCTCATTTCTTCTATTTGTGCTTCTTTACCGTTTTGCATTTCTTCTTGTCTTTGCTCATCCATAGTCCCATATTCTCCTTATTACTTTATTTTTACCAACTTTTGCATAATGATGATAAATTTTGCTGTATAATTTATTAAAACTTGATTAAGATTTTTAATAAAATTGCTGTTTATTATTATGATAAATTTAAGATCTATTCACATTAGTAAGATAACTATTTAACCTGATAATTTTTATATGTTGATTTTTCTAAAATTTGTTAATGATTTTGCCCGTGTAAAAACAGGTTTTGTTAAAAAGCAAAAAATTGTTTTTTTATTTAAAAATATGCTAGCTTTAATTAACTCTATAAGTTACTTTAAGTAGGAAGGAGTCTGAATAATGAGTACTAGAAAAAAAATTGTGGGATTAGCTCTGGCAGCTAATTTGTTAAGTTTAAATTTATTGCCTGCTTTAGCCATTCAATTTTCAGATTTAAGAAGTGATTACTGGGCTTATGATTCTGTTCAAGCTTTATCTGAGCAAAATATTTTATCGGGTTATGCAGACAATTCATTTAGGCCTAATAATCCTGTAACAAGAGCCGAATTTGCGACAATGATTGTAAAAGCTCTTGGTAAAGAAAATACTCCAATTGGTCAGGAATTTAGTTTTAGAGATGTTTCTCGTTCATTTTGGGCTTATGACACAATTCAAAGAGCATATGATCTGGGCTTAATTAGAGGATTTCCTGATAATACTTTTAAGCCATATGCATACATTACTAAAACTGAGGTTTTGGCAATTTTGTCATCTGCTGCTCAATTAGGTTATATTTCTAAGTCTGAAGCTCAGGAAGTTCTTAATAGATATTATGACGCTAGCCGTGTTGCAGATTGGGCAGTTGTACCGGTTGCCAAGTCTGTTAAAGCTGGCTTAGCGGTGAATTATCCTCAACCTAATTTTTTAATGCCTGAAAAACGTGCAACTAGAGCAGAAGTCGCAGTCATGTTACAAAATCTTAGAAGAAATATAGGCTTGGAAGCACCAGGCCAACAAACTCAACAATCAGCTGTCCAACAAACACAGCAACAAGTACCATATTATCCGCAACCAAATCAGCCAACTCAACAGTCATATCAACAACAAAATCAGCAACCAGTTTCTGTTGAGCAAATAAGTCAATATGCTGCTGATGGAGGAATTAGCAATGTTGTTTTAAGAGGCTCATTAGCAACTGTTGAAACTAATAGCGTAATACCAACTCAGGTCGAAACACCTATAAGTAGTGAAATTGCTAAAGTTGGTGATACAGTTGTCCTTAGAGTCATTAATAGTGTTACTACTAATCAAGGAACGCTATTAATTCCTGCTGGAAGCAGAATTAGTGGTAAAGTTGTTGCTGTCACGTCAGCTAAACATGCTAACAGAAATGCAAAAATTAATATAGATTTTAGCTCAATAACATTACCATCAGGGCAATCTTATCCATTACAAGCTAGTGTAGCAACTGAAACAGGAGTTCTTGAAGCTGGCTCTATGAAAGCTACTTTAGCTAAAGGTTTACTTACAACAGCAATTGGTGCTGGTTCAGGTGCAGCTCTTGGAACTGCTTTAGGCGCAATCACTGGTAGTACTGGTAAAGGTGCTATATATGGTACAGCTATCGGAGGTGGACTAGGTGCAGTTGGTGCAGTTCTTCAGCGTGGCGGCGCTATAGAAATCCCTAGTGGTGAATCATTATTTATTAAACTTGATAGACCTTTATCAGTTGATGTGAGAACAGGTAATATTATCCAATAGAGCCGAATTTTATTTATAAAAAGAACAGGATACCAGTCCTGTTCTTTTTAATGAAAGTATTTTTGTGGAATTTCTTCTCTAATTGATATTAGTGATATAATTTATAAAATATGAGGAGTTTCTTCAGTAATGAGTGTGTTTATAACCGGTACAGATACTAATGTTGGAAAAACTGTTGTTACAGCTGGAATTGCTGCTGTAATGCAAGGGTTAGGCTATTCAATCGGAGTATATAAACCTGTTCAAACCGGTGCTATTGAGGCTGGAGATAATTTAATTTCTCCGGATCTTCATTTCGTTCATTCAATTGATCCTAATATATTGGTCAAATCCACTTATGATTTTATTAATCCTGTTGCTCCATCGCTGGCAGCCGCAGTAGAAAATGTTAAAATTAATCCTAATTATTTCCTCAGGGATTATCAAGAGCTTAAAAATGAATGTGACCTTGTATTAGTTGAAGGAGCTGGAGGCATTTTAGCTCCTGTATATGAGAATTTCTTAATTCGTGATTTAATAAAGCTATTGAATTTGCCGCTGTTAATTGTAGCAAGGCCTGATCTTGGTACAATTAATCATACTTTATTAACTATAGAAGCTGCAAGAAGTTTTAATATTGATATATTAGGTGTTATAATATCAAATTATCCTGCAAATACTGATGATATTGCAATCAAAGCGGCTCCAGGCATGATTAAATCCTTATCAGGTGTGGATATTTTGGGCGTATTGCCTAAGGTAGAGGGTTTAATG
>Ga0156398_1022_pt1 | contig 16003 bp, 11 predicted proteins | sample RifOxyA3_FD_108042 | JGI IMG/M metagenome (GOLD analysis project Ga0156398, IMG submission 108042) | Candidatus Melainabacteria bacterium RIFOXYA12_FULL_32_12 | reverse complement strand
TGAATTTCTTTTTAATAGGATTTATACCTTTTTTGGGTGGTTCAATATAAGCCTCAGGCTTTCTTAATTTAGGTACTCGCTTTTCATAATATTCTTGATGAGAATGGGGAAAGTCGATCGAGTTTCTTTCCCCTTCATTAAATGTAAAATCATCTAAATGAGTATGATTGTATTCATTCTCATTTATTGATCCTAATGTAAGTGTCCCAATTAACAATGCAATAACTATTTTTATCCAACTTTTTGTATAAATATTATTTGAAGGTTCGGGTAAACCTGCTTTAAAAGAAGGAGTTATAGGATTATAAGTGTTTTTATATGTTTTATTATATGCTCTATAGTTAGTATTCATTGAATTTAATTGAATCATATCATTCCTTTATCCATATTTATGAATTATTAGTACTATAAAAAACGTAAAAACTAAAAGTTGCTATTATTAATGCTAAGTAAAAATAATTTATTTAAGATAAGAATTATTAAAAAACTTTTTATTTCTTATCATCCTATTTATTTTTCTCTTAATATAGGATAAATAAATTATAGTAAAAATAAAAAAGTAAGTTATATATAAAAAGGCTAAGAAATATGGCTACTACGTTAATTTCAAAATATAATACTAAATTTAATTCTTTTGGTGCTAAGTTTAAACCATCACAATTAAAACCATATAGAGAAGTTTTAAAAATGGTTTATGATAATCCTCAATTTAAAGCTATATATGAAAATGAATCCAGAGAAACTGTGCTTAAAATATTGGCATATCTTGAAACAATAAGAGAAAAAAGCTATGAACTTATTAAAGAAACCATATTAGATGTGCAGATAAGAACTGATATGGATGATACTGAAATAAGAGATTTTACTAAGCAATTTATCAATAATAACCTTGAAGCAGTTAGAAAATTATCATACCTTCCCATAGAATTGCAACCTTCTAAAGAATCTATGAAAACTTTAGCGAAATTATCTTTTAAATCAGTCATTTCTCAAAATTAAGCGGATTTTTAATTCTTTTTATTATCTAAATTGTCTATATTTTAGCTTTTTAAATAGACAATTTAGATAATAAAATTTCTTTGATTTGTTAATTAAATAGTAAAATAAATATATACACTAGGATAAAGGTAAACAAGAAATGACCACTTCACAAGAGCTTAATAACTTAGATAATTCAGTCGGAATAGTTGAAACTAAGTATTACTCGTTTTCTGAAAAAATTAAGCTTGAAAATGGCTTGGATTTTGGACCAATAACCGTTGCATATGAAACTTATGGGAAACTAAACGAGAATAAAGATAATGCTATATTAGTTCTCCATGCTTTATCCGGGGATGCACATGCTGCGGGTTATCATTCTCAGGAAGATAAAAAACCGGGTTGGTGGGATGATATGATCGGCCCAGGTAGAGCTTTTGATACTAATAAGTACTTTATTATTAGTTCAAATATTCTTGGTGGATGTAAAGGCACTACGGGCCCTGCTTCTATTAATCCTGAAACTCAAAAGCCTTATGCTCTTACTTTTCCTATGATTACCGTGGAAGATATGGTTAAAGTCCAAAAGAAATTAATTGATTATCTTGGAATACAAAGTCTTTTAAGTGTTACCGGTGGATCAATGGGTGGCATGCAAGCAATGGAATGGGCTATTAATTATCCTGAAATGGTAAAATCAGTTATAGTTATTGCTTCTACTAGCAGATTATCAGCTCAAGGCATTGCTTTCAATCAAGTAGGAAGAAGTGCAATTATATCTGATCCTAACTGGAATAATGGCAATTATTATGATAGTGAAGCTCCTGCAATGGGCCTTGCGATTGCCAGAATGATCGGGCATATTACTTATTTAAGTGAAGAATCCATGCACCAAAAATTTGGCAGAAAACTTCAAAATAAGACAGAGCTGGATTTTAGTTTTGATATAAATTTTCAGGTTGAGAGCTATTTAAGATATCAGGGCAAGAGCTTTGTAGATCGTTTTGATGCAAATAGTTATCTTTACATAACAAAAGCGATGGATTATTTTGATATTCCTCAAAAATATGGTTCTTTAACCAAAGCTTTTAAACAGATTGGTGCTAAATTTCTTGTAATTTCATTTTCATCAGACTGGTTATTTCCGCCGGAACAATCAAAAGATATTGTAAAAACCCTGATGAAAATTGATAAGGAAGTAACTTATTGTGATATAGAATCTCCTTACGGGCACGATGCATTTTTGCTTGAGTATAAGCAGCAAGCTAAGATGGTGAAGGGTTTTTTAAAGTCTGTAACTGATAAATTATATAATTAAATATTAGTAGTGCTACAACGTAAACTGAGTGGCTTAGCCACATTATCAAATCATCAATCAGTCCAACAAATAATTAAATTTGTACATTAATATCGACATAGTGATCTATTTTGAATAATAGCTTTTAATTGTAAAATGGACAGATTGCCACAGATTCCTTCGGAATCTTCGCAATGACAACTGTACAATTTTTATTTTCTGGATAGGTTTTTAACTAACAATCTGAGTTTTAGTAATATTCTTTTTTTCTTTCGATCAATTCTATGGAATAACCGTCAGGATCATTAATAAAAGCAATTTTTGGACCTTCTTCGGTTATATTAAAAGGTGCTCTATCATAATCCATACCATGCTGCTTAAGCTTTTCAGTGAATTTATCCATATTTTCTGTCTCAAAAGCAAGATGCCCAAAATAACTTCCGTGATTATAGCCACCTTCCGGTAAAGTATGATTGTATGTTAATTCTATTGCACAGCAACCTCTCTCATCAGTCATAAAATATAGAGTTGCTTTATCCTTTAATTCCATTGTCTTTGAGACTTTTAAACCAAGAACTTCCTGATAAAATTTAAGTGATTCATCAATATTAGAAACCCTTATCATCGTATGCAAAAATTTCATCTTATCCTCCTAATTTATTTCAAATATTTTTATAATATTATTACAAGAACTCTATATAATGCAAAAGATATGAAAGCTATTTTTTTAATTATAAAATCAAGATTTAAGTACAAAAAAGCTCTCAACGGGCTAATTATAGCCATGATTGCAGCTGGTGTTTGTGCTTTAAATATTGCTTTAGCTTTATGTAATGGCTTTGAGACAAGATTAGTTAATAAAATAATATCTTTTTCTCCTCAAATAAATATAATGATTAACGATAATGTTGATCTATCCGGATTAAAAGAAGAAATAGCTAAAATTATTCATATAAAAGAGCTTCAAGCTCTTGCTATAAACCCAAAAAGTGAGTTTACTCAAGGAGTAATTTTAAAAGGTACAGAATCAAAATTTTTATCTCAGTTGTTGCAACCTGAAAATTTATTAGTCGGCAAATATCCTGAAGGTCAGGAAATTATTATCGGAAATAAACTTGCAGAAAATCTTGGCGTTAAAGTCGGGGATGAGCTTCAAATTCTGACTGATCCGGCGTCTTTTGTTACTCTAAAAGTATCAGGAATCTTTAAAGTCGGATTATACAATTTCGATTCATCAACTATAATTACTCCGAATATAAATATAGTAAATCTCGAAAAAGACTCCCTATTCTCAACTTCAAGCTCATATCAGGGAATTTGGCTTAATAATCCAAACAAAGCAAAAATTCTAGCGCAAAAAATACTCTCAACTAACCCCGAAATACAAATTACTAATTGGCAAGATGACAATAAAGCTCTTATTAATGCTGTTAACTTTGAAAAAAAGGTCGTATTTACAGTATTATCACTACTTATAATCATTACTTGTCTTGCCATTACAATAACTCAGACAATACAAATTCTAAATAACAAAAATCAGATTGGAATTTTATCTGCTATAGGCTTCACTCCTCAAAAGTTACTATTTTTATACTCATTGGAAGGGTTATTTCTTGGCATTATCGGGACTCTTTTAGGAATGTCTGTTAGTTTTATATTAGCTTGGTATTTATTCAGTAATCCTATACATCTGCCTATTGATGTATATCACATAGAAAATTTAACTATTGATCTTAAAACTTCAGATATTTTAAGTGTTTCATTATTAGCAATCGTTCTTTCTGTAATATCAAGCCTAATTCCTGCCATTTATGCCTCAAAATTAAACCCTGTTGAAATTTTAAGAAATTAAGAATTTTATTCTTAATGGAACCCTTAAATAGCAATTATGACTATTTAAACTCATCCTTTTTTTAATTATAAAGTATCAAGGACAGCGAAAAAATCATTTAATAAAAAATTCTTACGTATTTTTTATTACGTCCCTAATACTACTCAATATCTTCTAATATTAGATTTCAAACTTTAATACAATTGCCTAAAATATAAGGTTAATGGTAAAAATATTTATATGATCTTGGATTTTGATAAATATTCTCTAAAAATTGATAGTGAAAGACTGCTAATAAGAAGTGCTGCCTTCCATTATTTCAGGGTGCCCGGCATTAATGTATGGAAAGACAGGTTAAGTAAAATAAAAGCCTGTGGGTATAATGCCGTTGACCTTTATTTCAATTGGGGCTATCATTCAAAACAACCTGGTATTTACGATTTTACCGATATAAAAGATTTAAGAGCATTACTTGATATTACAGTTGAATTAGGATTATATGTAATAGCAAGACCTGGTCCATATATTAATGCTGAGGTTTCAGCTGGAGGACTTCCTCCATGGCTATTTAATGTGCCTGATGTCATAATCAGGAACAGAAAAGATGGAGATTTTGTACATTCAAACTCTTATATGCAGGCAGTAAAAGAATGGTATTCAAGAATCATACCTTTAATTAATGAATATCATAATGTTATAGCTCTTCAAATCGAAAATGAATACTCTACTAACGAAGCCGAGCCTAATTATATTCAGGACTTATATGATATGGCAAGAGCTATGGGTGTAAAAGCTCCGTTATTTCATAACGATGCTTTTTGTGCCTGCTTATATTCAGATATAGTAAACATTTATGCTCTTGATACCTATCCAACCATAAATTTAAATTACGATTGGCGCACCAATCCATATGGCTTTGGTACCATTGACCATATGGAAGACTGCATTAGATCCTGTTCTGAAGATTCACCATTATTTATAGCAGAACTTCAAGCCGGATGGTTTGATAAGTGGGATGGCTTTGGATACGAGTATATCCGGAAATTATTTGGCAGAGAACATATAAATATAGTTACTAAAACAGCCTTATCTCAGGGTGTAACAATGTTCAATCATTACATGGGATGTGGCGGAACTTCCTGGGGACAATTAGCCTGTGATGAGGTTTATACCTCTTATGATTTTGCTGCACCAGTCTCTGAGTATGGTATTCCTCAGGAAAATTATTATAAAGCAAAAGAGCTTAACTACTTCTTACAAGCATTTAATCTTTCCTCAACTGATGTAGCAGTTAGTGAAGATGCTTTTTTAGAAGAAACTGATGAAAGAGTGTTTATAAAAATCAGACAAGACAACTTAAATAATTGTAAATGGTTGTTTATAAGAAACCTATATGAAGAAAGAAAAGAATTTAAAATAAAGAATCAATTTAATTTAAGCTTAAAACCCTTTGATATGAAGATATTACCAATGGATCTCGATTTATATGGTTGCAAACTCGATTTTTCAGGATTATCTATTTTCTCCAGAATCCAGAAAGATAATTATGAAGTAATTTTCTTACTTCTGGATGAAAATCAGGAAATGCTGATATCAGGTTTTGACAATAAAAAAATTCCTCAGGAAATTCAAATAGAAGAAGCTAATCATCTAAAAATCAAATTTAATAATTTGCCGGAAAAAGACTTGTTTTCCTGTAAATTCATAAAAGGAGAAAAAGTCACGGAATTTGTATTCCTTAAGGAAGAAACAGCTGATAGAACCTGGATAATACAAAATGAAGCTGTAATTGGGCCTGATTTTATAATGGATAATCCTTATAAAGCTGCTTTTAGTGAAAATAGAGAAGTGAAAGTCTTAAATTTAAACAAAAACTCAGACTGGCAAGCTAAAAACATTGATATGCTCACTAATCAAGAGCTTAATTATACCCGGGGTTTAGAATGGACTTATTTTAAATGTGCTCCTGAGATAGAAATTGATTATGATTATTCAGATTGGAATCTTGTTAAATCTCCCGAAAAGTTAGACTGCATTTCTAACAGGGTTTACGATGAATTTATCTGGTATAAAGGGGGTTTTCACAACATAATAGAGCAAATAGAGTTAAACGTTAAACACTGCTATGCTATATACCTTAATGGAACTCAAATTTTCCAGCATGATTTTCTATATTATGACTGTGGTAAAGAATTAAGTGAATTAATAACTATAAATGTAGACACAAAAATTCTACATAAAGATAAAGATAATGAAATAACTGTATTAGTACGAAATTTAGGCTTTAATAAGGGTTTTGAGAACGCACCTAATCTACCAAGAGGTATATTGAACTTTAAAACAATGCCATACAAGGAAATTGGCTGGAGAATCAGGGGCGGTTTGACTCCGGAAATTGAAGAATGGGATTTTATCAACATTGATAACCTTGAAGATGCATCGGATAACTCCTATCTCATCTGGGCTTCAGCATCTTTTGAGGTGAATTTGCCAGAAAATATCTATGCACCTCTTTATCTTGATCTTAATTCAACATCTTTTGACAAAGCAAATATCTACTTAAATGGGAATTTAATTGGACATTACTTAAAAACCAAGGAACCCCAGACAAAATTTTATCTGCCTGATGGGTTTATTAAGCAAAAAAATCGAATTTCACTACTTGTATGGAATAAAGATAATTATCAAAGATTTGAAGACTATAAATTTGAGCACAATAATGTTATTATAACTATAAGACATATTGGCCAGTATAATTTAGTTGACTTAAAGAAATTAGTATAAACCTGTGGTAAAAGGATAAAAGGAGAAACGTTTTGTCTATTATCCCTGATTTTTTACTCAAAAGGATTTATCGGAAAGGTAGTTTAAGAGAAACTGCTGAAGGAATTGCTTTTGATTTAAAAAATATCCTTGGCCCAGGAATTATTACCGGAATCAACTTTATTATAATCAACGATGTAGTTTATCAATCGCCGGTTATTAAGATCATATCATCAGACTTTGCAACTATTGCTGAACAAATTAACAATGAAAACCCTCTATTAGTAAAATTAAATCAGGAAATAACCTGCCTTTTAGATGGTGCAAAAGGATTACAAGATGGTATAAATAAAATCATTGTAGAACTTATTAGTAGAGATGTAGGGAAAGTACAAGTAACTCTTACAGATACAATATAATTATCAAATTTTTAGAAAATACAACTGAGAAGCTTTAACAAGAGAGCTTCTCAGTTGTATTTTCTATTTTGTTATATATTAATGCTTCTCTGTGACTTGCTTTTCCATTAATTCTAATTCTTTAGCCAGTCTTTCAGACTCTTTATCATAAGAATCTTGATATAACAGTACATCCTGAATAGTCTGGCCTGTACCTTGCATTAATTTTTTTGCAGCTTCGCTTATTTGTCCTACTTTATCGTTCTTATTATTCTGTTTTGGCTTTTCTTCCGGTTTTTTATGCTTTTCTTTATCATTGCCTAATTTTCTGGGTTCAGACTTAACAAACCTGTTTCTTAAAACAACTATTTCTACCCTTCTATTTTTACTTCTGCCTTCTAAACTATCATTAAGAGCTATGGGTACACTATCTGCATAACCTAAAGCAGAAAATTTGGCTTTAGAAAAATCAAAATTACCAATCATAAATCTAATAACACTTGATGCTCTGGCAGAAGAAAGTTCCCAATTTGAAGGATAAATAGATGATTGGATAGGAATATTATCTGTATGACCTTCAACTCTTATTGAATGATCAGCAAATTTTTCTCTTAAAGAATACCCTATTTTACGCAAGGCGGGATAAGCTTGTTTTTTAATTTCAGCACTACCCGAATTAAAGAATAAACTATCAACAAGATTAATAACTAATCCTCTCTCATCTATTCTTGTATCTACACCTTCAAGCTCATTTTTTCCTTTTAATTCCTCTATTTTTTCCTTAACTTCAGTAAAAGTTTTCTCTTCAGCTTTTGCTTGCATATGTTCGAAAAATGGAACAACTGATGTATTATCTGCGCCCTGAGATATAACATTTTCACCAGCTTTTTCAAGAACACCATCACCGCCTTGAATTACAGTTGATCCAGAAAAAGCCCTTTGAAGAGAAACTTTCAAGTCTTTAAACTTTGCAAGGTCAAGCTGAGAAAGAGCATATAATACTACAAAAGTTGCAAACAGAAGTGTAATAAAATCTGCATAAGAAACTAACCATCTTTCAAGGTTTTCATGTTCTTCAGCGTGTCTTTTTTTCTTTCCCATACTCTTGCTAACTTTTAAACATTAAATTATCTACAATTCAAATATTATAACTAAATAGAATTACGCTTTTGCAGGTTTAGCTGCTACCTGATTATCCTTTTTATCTAATAAAAATGCCTGCAATTTTCTTTCTATTAAAGCAGGACTTTCTCCAGCTTGTATTGACAGGATTCCTTCAATCATAATCTCTTTTGCAAGAAAATCCTGTTTAGACTTAAATTTTATTTTTGAACCCAAAGGAATAAGTATAAGGTTTGCTGCCCCTACACCATAAACTGTAGCTACGAAAGCAACTGCAATCCCGGCACCCAACTTAGAAGGATCTGCTAAGTTCTGCATAACCTGAATTAGACCTAGAACAGCTCCAATAATACCGATTGTTGGGGAATATCCACCGGCTGATTCCCATACTTTAGCTGCTCTTGTAACTCTCTCTTCAAGCTGGAATAATTGAGTTTCCATTAAGTCTCTCACAAGAACAGGATCAGCGCCGTCACTTACTGCTTCAAGTCCTAGTTTCATTAAAGGATCACTGGCATTTCTTGCTTCTTTTTCAAGTACAATAACCCCTTCTTTTCTTGCTTTCATGGCATAGCCTACTACTTCAGCTATAACTTTCTCATAATCATTTTTTTTATTAAAAAATGCGGTTTTTAACTCTTTTACAGCTTGTTGTAAATCCTGCTGAGGATAACTCAAAATAACAGCCCCGGCAGTTCCGCCAAACACGATAAATGCAGCTGTTATCTGTATGAGGGATTGCATACTCCCTCCTTCGAGAGCCTGACCTATAAGAATACAACCTAGACCGATAACTATACCCAATATCGACGTAAGATCCATTTTTTACTCCAAATCAATGCTTTCAAATAAATTAAATAATTTTAATTATATGTTATTCTTTAATTCTCTACACTATATAAAATTTATAATGTTAAAAACTTATACTTATATACAATAATACATAACCCTATTAAAACTCATTTCCATTGAGTTTCAATCATTCAATTAAATTACTTGTTATAAGCTTGAATTGCTAATTAATTTTTGCCAAAATTCTCAAAAACCCACCTCTGCAACCCTAAATGTGGATAAAGGGCAAAGCCCTTTATCGAATCTATATAATTTTTGAGAATTTTAATTCAGTTATATCAAGCTTTTTATTGATCTACTAGAGATCTACTAGAGTGACAGAAAAGTTATGATGTATGAGTGAGCTGATTTTCTCCGTCGCTGGTGCTAACGCACATAATTAAGTCTTCACTGGAATAATTGATGACTTAAATAAGTGACTGTGTCACCTTAAAATTGACATGGTGCATAGGCTTCCTACGAAAACCTACTCACTCTCCATAATTAATTGGTCAGAGTACTAGCAATTCAGGTGTTATAAGTATTTAGAACTTGAATTGTTAACGCAGATAATAACAATTTTACCAGGTACTAAACCCTCTAATGTTTCTCAAGATATTGATCTGGAGCAAGTATTGATATAACTGAGTTTTGAGAAAAGCATTTATTTGCTACTTCCTTTATATCACTAGGAGTAACTTTTTTGATATTTTCTGCCATTTTCTCATCATAATCAGCGCCAAGTCCCATAATGTCATAGAAACCTAAGTAATGAGCCTGCTGCACATTAGTTTCATGGAAGAAAGCACGTTTACCCAGATAATTACTCTTGGCATCTTCAAGCTCTTTATCTGATACTAGTTCATCCTGTAGTTTTTTAATTTCTATATTAAAACCATCCAAAGCTGTATTGATATTATGTGGAGCTGTTCCAATATAAACAGTAAACAGACCTGAATGCTTTAATGGGTCATAAGCGCTTCTCACATGATAAGCTAACCCTTTCTTATCTCTGAGCTCTACAAAAAGCCTGGAACTTAATCCACTTGAACCTAAAATAATATTTAATAGGTTTAAAGCAGCATAATCTGTGCTTAAAATATCCGGAACTATCCATCCTTTAACGATTTGAGCCTGTGCAGCATCATTTTTAGATATAGTAACTACTTTGTTTTCTTCTATCTTACCTGACTCAAGAGAAATGACCTTTCCTGTATTGCGTTTCAGGTTTCCAAATTTATCCTCAAACATTTTTACAACATTATTTTTATCAATATCCCCAACAACAACTATGGTTATTCTTTCAGGTAAAGAAGCATTATAGTAAAAATCTTTTACAGCATCTAAATTAATAGATGGGAGGTCTTTAACAATTCTTGTATAAGTATGACCATAAGGATGATCGGGATACATGTTTTTAACAAGATTATCAAATGCTCTAATTTTTGGTGAATCAAGATCTACTTCAATTTCACCTCTAAACTTTCTCACCTCTTTTTCAAAATTCTCAAAGGTAGAATGCTTGACTATATCTGATAAAAGGTCTAATGCTTTACCAAAATCTTCATTCAGGAAAACGGTTTTTATCTTAAAATAATCCTGTTTTACGTCTATATTCATTTCTATAGCATTTGAATCAAGTTCTATAGCAAGCTCTTCAGCATTTCTTGATTCAGTACCTTGAAGCAACAATCTTCCTGCTAAGCTTGCTATACCTGCTTTACTCTCATTTTTAGCCCCTGAATCAATAAACATGCAAACTGCTACCCTGGGAGTACGTGCATTTTTTCTGGTAATTAACTTTATTCCATTACTAAGATTATTTATATCAAAAGAATTCATTATCTTGCTTCCCCTTCCTCATGTTCAGGCAATAGAATAGAAATATTAACTTTATTCAAATCAAGATATTTCCTTGCAACTTCAAATAAATCTTGTACTGTTAAAGTATTTAAAGTGCTTAAATAGTCAGTATAACAGGAAATATCATCACATATAGTCATATAATGACCTATTGATTCCCCTATTTCTGAAACTATCTCAGATTCACTGGCAAAACGTCCTTTCATTTTCTTTTTGGCTTTATCAAGCTCTTCCTGTGATACAGGAAAATCAATCATTTTCCTGATTTCAACTTTTAAAAGCTCCAGAGCCTTTCTTCTTTGACTTGGGTGAAAATTAGCCTGGATAAAGAACGTGTTTCCGTCTTTAAACTGATATTGTCCAGTACCAACTACGTTAAAAACAGGTGTTTCCGGTTTTTCAATAAGATTTTGGTGAAGCCTAGAGCTTTTACTTTCTCCAAGAATTATGCTGATTGCATCTATAGCAATTGTTTCTTTTAAGTTACTTGCTTCAGGACCATGGAAACCAAAAATTGTGAATGCAGTATTAAGTCTGCTGGTATTCTCGACTAATCTTGGCTGTGTTTGTGGCGGTTCCTGGGGATGCTTAACCTTTGCTTCAGGCTTTGATTCTGCTGATTTAAACTTTTCTCTGACTAAACCTAAAGTTTTTTCAGTATCCACATCACCAACAATAATAGTGATAAAATTATCTGCTGTATACCATTTCTTATAATAATCAACTATGGTTTGTCTTGGAATAGAAGAAATGATTTCCCCTGTTCCAATAACATCCATTACATATGGATGCTCGGTATACATAATATGATTTAACTCATTATATGTTTTAGACCAGGGTTGATCATCTCTCATTCTTATTTCTTCAATTACAACATATCTTTCACGCTTTTCCTTTACATCAGGATTCTGAAAATCAAAAATCGGGCCTATTTCATGCTCGGGAAGAAAAGCGTTAAGCATCATATCGGCATGAAGATCAAGAGCTTCTTTAAAATACTCATCATTTGGACCTTTAGGTAAAGTTACATAATAGAATGTGTAGTCTTTCCAGGTAGCTGCATTAACTATAGCACCTCTGGCTTCTAAAGTTCTGTCAAACTCTCCTGCCGGATGCTCAGGTGTACCTTTAAACATAAGATGTTCAAGAAAATGTGAAATACCATTTATTTGATCATCTTCATTTATTGAGCCGGTACGTACCCAGGTACTAATGTTTACAAGCTCGCCATGTTTATTTGCAATAACTATAGTATGACCATTTTCAAGTTTATAAATCTCAACAGGTTTATCCAAAAAAGGAAAAACGGCACTTTTGTGCTCTAAAACTTTTGATACTTCTTGATTCATAAAGATTTACTCTAACTCCCAAAATTTCTCAAAACATATTTTTCTATTTTACCAAATATAAAAAGTTTAAGAGTATAAGTTAGTCAGGTATCAAAAAATATATATATGGTCTATTCCTTACATATTTTTGAAAGTTTACAATTCTGAAAAGACTACACATTTTTAACCATTAATGGAGAAAAATTATGATTTTTAGATCAATATTCCTGATTATACTCTGTCTTATTACAGGCTGTGGATTTACAGGTTCAGCCATTTCACAAACACATTCTGCAAATCAATACTTCAAAGCTTTAGAATATCCAAGAATTGGACTGAATCAACTTTCTACCAAAAGAATAAGAAATAATCCAAGCGCTATTCAAGATGCTGCAATGCTTGATATGGTAATTATCAATAAATCAGAGGATCTTTTTGTAGATCAGGAAGCTTCTTATGAAATAGCGAGGAAACTTAAAGCAATAAACCCTAATATAAAAGTTTTACAGTATCTAACCATTTCTGACGTATGGTATTATCAGGATACATATAAGAATTTTGCAAAACAACATCCGAATATTCTCTTGAAAGATAGACAAGGGAATTATATTCATCCTTATTCCAGTAGTTATGGTAAAAAAAGATATATGTTCGATTCAACAGAGCCTATCTGGCAAAACTATTTTGCAGCTAGAATGAAAAAAATTACTGATCAAGGAATGGACGGCCTATTTATCGATAATCTTTGGAGATCAAACTGGCAAAATTTAAAAATATCAGAAGAAAGATTCAAACAAATACAAAGAGGATGGGAAACAGCATTACAAAAAGGTAGACAACTAATAGGACCAAGTAAAATTATATTAGCAAATAGCCCTCCATATGCACTTTATCAAACTAGAGATATTGTTATGCTGGAAGGCAGACTTAAACCAACTAAAAAAAGTTTAGATGAATATTTTAAATGGACAGATCAAGCACAATCTTATAATCAGCTTATTTATGATGCTGTTCAATACGATGCTTATAAAGGTGATAAATTTCACTATGTACCTGAATTTTTCTTACCAGCAGTACTTCTAACAGATAATATATGGGGGGTTTCGTATGAATCACCAAAATGGTTCGAACTTGTCAGAAAAGTAGGCAAAATTGGATACCCAACAGCTTCACGTCAAAGATCGCCCAATGGAGTTTTAGTTAGAGATTATACAAAGGGAAAAGTTCTATTAAATGATACAAATACAGCAAAAATAGTAACTTTACCTCAAAATGTTTATATGACTATTGATAAAGTTTCGATAAATCAAGTTACACTTCAGCCTATGAAAGGAATTGTCTTGAAAAAAAGATAATATACTGATCTCGTAATAATGAGTTTAAATCATACCTTTTATATGTTATCTTAACTTACAGGATTAAACTAAAGTCAATTTCTCAATAATTTCTATCCTTAATAAATCCTGAGAACCCTTTTAAACTCTAAATCAGGAACAATATTTTCTTTTTCAGGTCACCTATAATAGAATATATTATTGGGAGATAAATTCAAAATATAATATTAAGGATAGTAACCCTATAAGTACTGATAACTATACGGTAAGATAAGAAAGGTGATAGCTATCACCAAATTAAGGATAATTCTCAATCATGATAGATTTATTATTAAAAATTCTTGGGGACCCAAACGAAAAAAAGATTAAGAAAATTCAGCCAATAGTAGACTATATAAATACTCTTGAACCTGAAATTAGTGCTCTTTCAAATGACGAATTAAGGGCAAAAACCGCTGAATTTAAAGCAAAATTAGCTAATAGAAACAAATCATCTAATCCGGAAAAAGATAGAGCCTTAGAGCAAGAAGCCCTTGAAAATATTCTTCCTGAGGCATTTGCTGTTGTTAGAGAAGCTGGCAAGCGTGCTCTTAATATGCGCCACTTTGATATGCAACTTATAGGTGGGGTTGTGCTCCATAGAGGCGGTATCGCAGAAATGAGAACAGGCGAAGGTAAAACTCTCGTAGCTACATTACCGGCATATTTAAACGCTCTAACAGGAAAAGGTGTTCACATCGTAACCGTAAACGATTACCTCGCCAAACGTGACAGCGAATGGATGGGTAAAATTTACAATTTCCTTGGACTTGAAGTCGGAGTTGTCTTATCAAATAGATCTTTCAACGAGTTTGAGCACAAAAAACAAGCTTATGCTGCTGATATTACATACGGCACAAACAATGAATTCGGCTTTGATTATTTAAGAGATAATATGTCAGGAAGCCTTGAACAATTAGTTCAAAGACCTGTTTATTATGCTATTGTCGACGAAGTAGACAGTATTCTTATTGACGAAGCTAGAACACCATTAATTATTAGTGGAAGACTTGAAAAGTCAGCAGAAACATATAAAGTAATGGCAAAAATTGCCCCACTACTAGTTAAAGATGTTGATTATACAGTAGAAGAAAAAAATAAAAACGTAATACTTAATGAAGAAGGCATCGACAAAGCTCAGGAATTATTGGGAGTAAAAGATTTATTTGATCCAGCAACCCAATATGCACATCATCTGCTTCAGGCCTTAAAGGCAGAAGAATTATATAAAAAAGACGTAGATTACGTCATCAAAGATGGTGAAGTAATAATCGTTGATGAGTTCACAGGAAGACTTATGGAAGGTCGCCGCTGGAGTGATGGTTTACACCAGGCTGTAGAAGCAAAAGAAGCTGTGGCTATTCAAGATGAAACTCAAACCCTAGCTAGTATTACTTTCCAAAACCTTTTCAGATTATATCCAAAATTAGCAGGTATGACTGGTACAGCTATGACTGAAGAGGCAGAATTTGGAAAGATTTATAGTCTTGAAGTTTCTTCAATACCAACAAATAAGAAAGATGTAAGAACAGATTATCCTGATGTAATCTATAAAACAGAAAAACAAAAATATATTTCTGTTGCAGATGAAATAGAAGAAATGCATAAACAGGGTAGACCTATTCTAGTTGGAACAATAAGCATTGAAAAATCTGAGTATTTATCAAGTCTCTTAAAGAAAAGGGGTCTAAGGCATAATGTATTAAATGCTAAGCATCACGAAAAAGAAGCTCATATCATTGCTCAAGCTGGGCGTTACGGTGGAATTACAATCGCAACCAACATGGCTGGCCGTGGTACTGACATTCTACTTGGTGGTAACCATGAATTCTTAGCAAAAGAAGCATTAATTGCAAAAGGAATAACTCCTGAAAATGTCCCTGCTGATGAATATCAAAAATTAAAAGAGCAAGCTTTAGAAGAATCCTACAAAATAACACAGGAAGAACATAAACGCGTTGTAGAAGCAGGCGGTTTACACGTTATTGGTACAGAAAGACATGAATCAAGACGTATTGATAACCAGTTAAGAGGTAGAGCTGCAAGACAGGGCGATCCTGGCTCAACCAGATTCTTCTTATCTCTAGAAGATAATTTAATGAGAATATTTGGTGGCGATAAGATATTTGCCCTTATGGAAACCTTAAAAGTTGATGAAGATATGGCTATTGAAGCTCCACTTGTCAGCAGAAGTATTCAGTCTGCGCAAAAGAAAGTTG
>Ga0156398_1021_pt1 | contig 16420 bp, 14 predicted proteins | sample RifOxyA3_FD_108042 | JGI IMG/M metagenome (GOLD analysis project Ga0156398, IMG submission 108042) | Candidatus Melainabacteria bacterium RIFOXYA12_FULL_32_12 | reverse complement strand
AGAAGAATGCATTGATTCAAGAGATATAAAAGATATAGTTAGCGAGATTAAAGAAGAAAAAGATACAGAAGCTGAGGATATAAGAGAAAAAAAAGAAACTAGAAGATAAAAAAATGAGACTTGCAAGAAAGCAAGTCTCATTTTTTTATCTTCTAGTAAATTGATATAGACTCAAGGTTCTTTAACCTATGTTATAGCGATTTGAGCAATAGATTTAATTGCTGGCCAGTCAAATCTCCATAACCCAGAAGCGTCAAGGGCATAATTTCCTACACAGGATAGCTTGCAATCCTTACAAGCATTGGCCACATCAAGAAATTCCTTTGCTCTTAATGCTTCACCTAATGACATTTTACGTAGATTTATGCCTTCTATAGGTTTTCTATCAGTGCACCTTAAGATATCGCCATTAGAGTACACAACTGTTGCTATTCTTGGCCAGTGACATTCATAATAAGACTTTTTATCTATTAAATAATCCATAAAGTAGTATGAATTTCTAATAGGATATCCTTGTTGTTTTAGGGATTTTATACCTTTAAATATTTCAGAAAGTTTTTCGTTCTCGTATTCAAGCTCTTTTAAGCCGTCTTTGCCTTCCCATTCTTTAAAATCCTGATTGCTCTTATTGACGGTGAAGTATAAGAGGATATCGAGGTCTTTGCAGAGATTTGCAACTTCAGTTAAATCTTCAAGAGTTGTTGCTTTAGATACTGTGCAACAAACATATATTCTCATTTTTGGATAATGTTTTTTATGAAATTGAATACCGCTTATACACTTATCAAAAAGGCCATGCATATTTCCACGAACTATATCGTGTTTTTCTCCGATAGCATCAATAGATACAAATATTAAATCAGTATAACGCCCAAATTCATGGTTTTCTTCCAAAAACCAACCATTTGTGGCCATTTTGGTGTACATGCCGTTATCGTGAGAAGCTTTAGCTATTTCAGTAAAATCTTGTCTTAAAAGCGGCTCACCACCCCAGAGGATGCTGTTCATATAGCCTTCTTTTTTAGCTTCAGCGTATATTCTTTGAATTTCAGGAAGAGTTAAATCTTCGTTATCTTTATGATGTTTCCAGAAGCAGAAGCTGCAATTGCAGTTGCACTTGCTGGTTACCATATGTGAAAAAGTAAAAGGTCTTGGTCTTCTGGCAAAAAATCTACTATGTATTACAGATTTCATGCCACCTAATAAATGAGAAAAGTAATATAATCTCCAGAGATTTGAAGCTCCGAAAGAATTTCTTGATCCAGCTAAATTTTTTGAATTATTTTCTCCCTTATCGCAAGTCTTTGACTCAGGGATTATTTCTGTTGAGGGACAGCCCATAAATGCCTCCGATTTGTAGAACTAAAAACCAATAAAAAAGGATAGATTTACAAAAATATTTTTAACATATTTGCTATACTGAAGATTACCATAAAAAAAAGTTAAAATTACAATATAAATGTGAAAGATTTCAAGGAATTTACCAAAAAATAATATTATTAATGTTTAAATAATTGCTGAAATTCGTTGTAATTATCATAAATTAAGTAATAATAACCTATAGGTTTATATTACAAGTTAAGATATTATCTCGAAAACAGGTTTTCTTTAATTACTAGTTAGGCTATTATTGCAAATTTGTTAGTAGTTTAAAAAAGGCAAAAAAAAACTCCATCTGGGGATTGGAGTAAGGGGAGTTTTGAGTGTTAAGGAGTTATCACTCATATAGATGCATTTTTTTTAAATATGTTCCTGACTAAAAATTTTTTATGACAAATAAAAAATTTACAACATTAATCAAAAACCCAACCTTTGTCAATTGCGCAATTAAAAAGCAATTATTCAAAATAAATCATCATGCACATTAATTTAAGTAATCACTGGAATGATTGCTGGCTTAAAAATGTGACTTAGTCACTTAATCTTTAGATTTAGGGTGCAGTTTTAAACGCTCTAGCACCTAGGGCGTCTATGAAGCGTTGATTTAAATGTGCATAGTCAAAAATAACTATGCCAGAAGCTCCTGCATTTCTTGAAGATTCAATTTGAAGTAATAAATCAGCTGGGGATCCAGAGATAAAAGGTTCAAATAATCCTGGATATACATATACATTGTTACCAACAAGATTTTTTATTTGCTGTACGTAATTTTTAGCTAAAGACTCATCGCTTCCCATTACAAGAGGAGTAAAGGCATCGACATACCTGTTATTCCCCCAAACTTTCCAATTTTGAAGCTTGTTTATTGAGCTTTCTTCTATATCAGGAAACACAACAGTAGAAACTAGAATATTTCTCTTGATTACGGGTTTTATATTTGCAACAAGGTTAGTAATTTTACTTTGTCTATAATCTATCCATTTTTGCCATAAAGGATCTTGTTGAGTGAGAGTAACAGGATCTACCCCATACAGACTTATAAATTCGCTTCTGGCATAGTTTGTATATCCCCAGGTTGTTTCTAAATAATTAGGAAAAGTATGTGGCAAGCTGACGGGATAGCGTATATAATCAATATTCAGACCATCAATATCATAATTATTAGCAACTTCAGAGATTAAAGTAAGTAAATAAGTCTGAACCTGAGGATTAGCCGGATCTAAAAAATATCCATTGTGTTCTGATCCTGATGGTACTGGTTTATCAGCTGTATAATTTCTTTTTTGAACATTTGCCCAGCTGGGATTTACAGATAAAACATGTTGAGGATTTTTAGAAATATCTTCATTTCCTACATAAAAAGTCTGGAACCACACATGGATCTTCACATTTCTTTTATGGGCTTCTTCTGTCCATACTTTAAGAGGATCCCAACCCTGAAATTCTTTCCTCTGAGAAATAACTCCATATTTTTCCAGAGTTTTACTTGGAAAAATTGTATATCCCTGATAATAAGTTTCAAGAAAAACATTATGTATTCCTGTTTCTTGTAGTTTATTAAGAGTTTGAATTATTTCCTCTCTCGTTTTTTCAGTAGGTCTGAGCCATATTCCGTGAAATTCTCCAGGTTTAGCCGGGATGGCATGATAAAGTGCCTGATTTGAAAGTAGATAGGCTTCATTCGCTACTTCCTGCACTCTATCATATTCTTTTAGCTTTATATATTGTTTGGCTTCATTGATTTTTTTAACCGCATTATTGAGATAGAATTCTGATTGTTTGGCTTCATATCCTTTTATTGTGTTTTTATTCTGCTGAATTATTTGAGAAACTCTCTGGATTCCTTGATTGGCCTTGAAAATATAACTTTCAGGAGTAATTATGCTCTCAATTACTTTATTTTCACGGTCAATTTTTACAGTTGCACCTATTATTAATTTTTCCTTTATCCATCTACTGGCTCTTCCATGTCCGCTTATTACGTAACCGTTTTGAGGAATTATAGTATTACTTCCGGTAAAGTCTGTGACAATTCCATTAACTACAATAGCTTCACTCCCATATTCATTGGTTCCTGTTGTTTGTCCAAATTCAGGAGTGTATATAAGAAGTTGATTAGCTGCTCGTAATCCAGGATAGTATGCACCAACAGGATTTGTAGATGATGTTGGATTAGTAGCTGTTATAGGAAATTGTGATTTTGATATGTAATTTTGAGTTTTCTCTTCTTTTATCTGTAAAATTTCTGATTTAATAGTACTTGTTTGAGCCTTGGATTTATTTTTACAAGCCATATCAGGTATATTTGCAGCTTTGGCAGGAATAATTGTGGTTATAAAAGCTAAAAATAGTATAAAATTAAGAAATTTCCTCATTGCTCATCCTTATTTATTCTTATATGTTTCTAATAGATTCTATCACTTTTGTCATATGTTCGTGTATCAAGCTATTCGAGGCAATTATGTTTTTGGTATAAATGTCAAATTCGCTACTTGAAAAATTAGTTACTTTGCCTCCTGCTTCTCGTACAATACAGGTTCCTGCTGTAGTATCCCAGGGAGCAAGGTTTAATTCCCAAAATCCATCAAGTCTGCCACAGGCAACATAACATAAATCAAGAGAAGCTGCTCCTGGTCTTCTTACTGCTTGAGCTTCATAAACAAACTTTCTAAAGTATTTCAGGTTTTCTTCCAAAATTTCTGCCCGTTCATATGGAAAACCTGTTGAAAGTAAGGATTTTTTTAGGCTATTTGCTTCACTAACTTTTATAGGATCAGAGTTTAAGTAAGCTCCAGAGTCTTTTGCGGCCCAGAAAGTCTCATTTTTAAACGGATCATATACAACTCCAAGTACGATTTCTCCTTTATAAAGGAGTCCTATAGATACTGCAAAATGAGGGAAGTTGTGTGCATAGTTAGTAGTACCATCTAAAGGATCTATAACCCAGGTATATTCTGAAGAAATTCCTTCATGGATACCGCTTTCTTCCCCAAGTATTTTATGATCCGGGAAATGACCGTGTATTACTGATATTATTCTTTCTTCAGCCATTTTATCTACGTTAGTTACTAAATCAAACTCGTTAAATTTATGGGAAATCTCTTTATTTTTGCCAAAATAAGTTAAATGAATTTCTCCAGCATCTAATGCTGCTTCTTTTGCTGCTAATAATAGGTTTTCTGTATTGATCATTATTTGCTCCTAAACTATTAGGTATTATATCTTCTCTTTTTTATTTGAGTAAAATTTAAGTAGTACTCCAACGATAACTGATAACTTTAAACTAAGTTCTACTACTTCAAAGGCTTTAGTCGTTAACCTAAGTTAGGTAATGGATATTACCAAATTCATTATTTACAATAAATTTTATCAGCTTGTATAAAGAAAATATTTTTAAAGTAATATAAGTTATATGATACATAAAAATTTCTTATTCGTTAAATTGTAGTAAACTATACCTAACAGGATAAAAATATGTTTGAAGTAAAAGTTGAAGATCATTTTTCTGCAGCACACCATCTACTTAATTATGAAGGTGAATGTGAGAATCAACATGGGCACAATTGGAAAGTTGAAGCTTATGTTCAGTCTGAAATATTAGATAAATCTAATATTCTGATGGATTTTAAGGTTTTAAAAAAGTCATTGGGGCAGGTTTTAAAAAAACTTGATCATAGAGATATAAATGAGTTAGAAGAATTTAAAGGACAAAGTCCTAGTAGTGAATATATTGCCAGGTATATATATAAGGAATTAAAGAAAGAAATTCCTCAATTAACAAAGGTTTCTGTCTGGGAAACAGAAAGAGCAAGAGCAAGTTACTGGGAATAAAGTGCAATAAAAACTTTTTATAGTATTAGTTAAATCTATTATTATAAGAAATATTAATTTTATACAAAAAATGGGCAATTTCTATTTTTCAGTAACTTTATACCAATGTGTCTCTGTACATTATTATAAAAATTTTTTATAATAAAAAGGTAAAAATGGAGGAAGTTAGGAAGTGTCTTTTGTTTCTTTATTAGGCTGGCAGTTAAGAAATATTGATACCAGGTATAATGGTCAGGCTGCTGCTATGAATGCAAGACAGGGCATGATGAATATGCTGCAAAATCCTCATAAATATTCTCCAGAACAAACCTTACAAATGGAAAAGCAGTTGATGTTTAGAGGGTTAATTGGCCAAACAATGGCTAAAGCTGCTGAAGCTCAAGAAGATGGCACGCAAAAAATGCTAAATAAAGCTATTGAAAGGTCTTTTAATTATCTTGCGTAAATATTTTATGTGTATTTGTTAAAAAAGTTCCCTTTAAAGGGAACTTTTTTATTTTAAAACCAAGTAATTATTCGATTAATGGCTTGGTTTTAAGAAGTAGGTTTTTTATTTCAGTATATTTATGAGTTTGAAGAAAGTTATTATATAATATTTATTAGGGAGAGTTAAAAGTAAGGCTTATATAAATGTTGGATCTGGATAATTTAGAAAGTATAGATTTCTCGATTCTAGCTAATGTCAATAGAAAAGGTCGTGTATTCATAATATCTGGCCCTTCTGGGGTAGGGAAGGGAACTCTTCTGTCTTTATTAATCGGAAAACATCCTGAAATTGTTTTGTCTGTCTCTGTTACCACAAGAAAACCAAGAACCGGAGAGGTTCATGGAGTTAATTACATTTTTATATCCAAAGAAGAATTTGAGGAAATGATAGAGAAAGATGAATTTCTTGAATGGGCTGTTTTTGCAGGAAATTACTATGGAACCTATGCCAATATAGTCCAAGAATCCTTAAATATGGGATTGGATGTAGCTCTTGAAATTGATGTTAAAGGGGCTCTTCAGGTTAAAGAAAAGTTAAAAGACGCTATTCTTATTTTTATCCTTCCTCCTTCAATAGCAGAATTGCAGACTAGATTATTCAAGAGAAAGACTGATTCCCAGGAATCGATACAGAAAAGATTATCAATAGTTAAGAGTGAAATTGAGAAAAAACACTTATTTGATTATGAAATAGTTAATCAAGATCTTGATACAGCTATAAAAAATCTTGAAGCTATTGTATTAGCCGAAAGATGCAGGATTAGAAATGGTCAAAACTAATAAAATTATAGATAAAGTCGAACAATTTGCTCCATTATCATTGCAAAGTGAATGGGATAATTCAGGATGGCAAATTTACCTTGGTAATTTTGATGTTGATAGAGTTTTGTTAGCTTTATCGCCAACTTTAGATGTTATTGACCAGGCAATAAGCAAAAATTGCGGTTTAATCATAGCTCATCACCCTATGATTTTTGGGAAGATGAGTAAAATTAAAGCGAATAATTTTACCGGTTCAACAATAATTAAGTCTATACAAAATAATATTCAAATATATTCAGCGCATACAAACCTTGACGCAGTAAAAAATGGTGTTGCAGATAAATTAGCCGGACTACTTAATCTGGATAATATTCAGATTATTGAAGAAACAGGTTTAAGTTCAGGCTTTGGCAGAATAGGTGAGCTTGCTAAAGAAGAAAATCTTGATGAATTTCTTAAAAAATTAAAGCAGATTTTGAATGTTAGTAGTTTAAAGCTTATAAATCCTTCTGGTAGAAAGAAGATTAGAAGGGTTGCAGTGTGTCCCGGTAGTGGTGGAGATTTTATAAGAAATTTAAGAGATGTGGATTTGTATATAACAGGTGATATTCGTTATCATACAGCGCTTGAAATAGACAATATGGTGGTAGTAGATGCTGGACATCTGGAAACAGAAAGAATAATTCTTAATACATTAAAAGAATTGTTGCAGGATTTAGAGATACAAATATTTATAGCTGAAGAAAATTCTCCATGGCAGATAGTATAAGAAAATTAGAGCGTAAAACTTTAGGAAAATCAAATTTAAGTGTTTCAAAATTATGCTATGGAACTTTAGCATTTAGTATTTATCATGCCAATTTATCTCTGGAGAAATCCACACAGCTTCTGGCAGAAGCTTATAAAAAGGGAGTAAATTTCTGGGATACAGCTGAATTATATGAAACGTATAGCCATCTAAACTATGCATTAAAAGCATTAGATAATGACGAAGATATTGTTATTTCTTCAAGGTCTTATGCAAAAACGTATAAAGATATGAAATTAAGCATAGAAAAGTGTTTAAAAGAAATAAATCGAGATAAAGTTGAGATATTCGGGCTCCATGAAGTACAAAAAGATGAATTTGACGGATCAACATTTAGAAAAGGGGCTTTAAAAGCATTAATTGAAGCTAAAAATAATGGTTTGATCAGTGCTATATCAATTACCACTCACTCAGCAAAAGTTGTAGATTTAGCTGGTGATATTGAGGAGATTGATGTCATTATGCCTCTTATCAACTACAAGGGAATAGGAATAAAAGATGGAAACCTAAGTGATATGGAATTAGCTATAAAAAAGGCTAAAGAAAAAAACAAAGGAATCTATGCGATGAAAGTCCTGGCAGGAGGTGGTTTAGCTGAAAGTATAAAATTGGCTGTAAACTATGCTCTTGAAAATGAGAACATTGATTCAATAGCTATTGGCATGGATTCGATAGATGAGCTTCGTTTTAATATAGATATCTTTCTTGGACAGGAAAATTACTTAGATTTGGAAGAAAAGTTAAAGATAAAAAAAAGAAATATACACATTGAACCCTGGTGTGTCGGATGTGGCAGTTGTATAAGTATTTGCCCTCAAAACGCAATAATACTTGAATTCGGTCAGGCAAAAATTGTTGAAGAGAAATGTGTTCGTTGTGGTTATTGTATTACGGCTTGTAAAGATTTTTATATAAAATTTTTAAATGAGAAGGAACTTTAATTAAGAAAGAACATCTATAATGCATGAATGCCGTATTTGCAAAGCCCTTCTGAGCTCGGGGGGCTTCTTTATTTTGTTCATAAATTGGGTCTCTTAGTGTTAAAATTACATAGTATAATTAGTTTAAACTTGAGTGTTTATTTTATCAGTAAGAGCAGAATTAGCCGGGAGTAGTTTTATGAGTAAGAATAATAAAGTTTGTATAGGATTACTTGGTCTTGGAACAGTTGGAAGTGGAGTTTTTGAAGCTCTTAGAAATATTGATTGTGTTCAAGTTAAAAAAGTAGCAGATAAAGATACAAACAAGATAAGTGAATATCCTGAATTATCACAGGATAACTTTACTACTAATGCTGATGAAATAATTAATGATCTTGAAATTAAAATATTAGTTGAGTTGATCGGGGGAATCAATCCGGCTTTTGACTTTATTAAAAGAGCAATTGGAAATGGAAAACATATTGTTACTGCTAATAAAGAATTAATAGCTAAGCATGGTAAGGAGTTATTTGAATTAGCTAAGGCTAATAATGTTGTTATTATGTATGAAGCTGCTGTTGGTGGTGGAATCCCTATTATTATGCCGTTAAAACAATCTCTGGCAGGAAATACTATTACCAAAGTTGTTGGGATATTAAATGGGACAACAAATTATATTCTTACAAAGATGGAAGAAGAAGGCAGTGATTTTGAAGATGTATTAAAAGAAGCTCAAAAGCTTGGATATGCAGAGGCAGATCCAACAGGAGATGTTAAAGGGCATGATGCAGCTTATAAAATTGCGATTTTATCGGCGTTAGCTTTTAATAAAAGAGTTGATATCAACCAGATTTATAGAGAAGGAATTGATAACATAAGCTCTATTGATATAGAATATGCAGCTGAATTCGGATATAAAATTAAATTAATTGGACTTGCTCAAAACGGTCCTGAAAAAACAGTTGATATAAGGGTGCATCCGATGTTAGTGCACAAGGATCATCCTATTTCAAGAATTGATGGAGTATTAAATGCCATTGTTATTGAGGGTTATCCTATCAGTAGAGTAATGTTTTCAGGTCCAGGAGCAGGAAAGTTTCCTACAGCAAGCTCTGTAATCGGTGATATTATTGCAATAGTTAATGAATTAGATAGAACTGATTATCCACTGCCAATGATGCGCTGCCAGCATAGTTCTGAAGCTAGAGTGCTTGAAATGGATAAAACTATGAATAAATACTACATTAGGGTTAATACATCAAATAAGCCCGGTGTAATTGGTGATCTTGGAATTATTTGTGGTAAGAATAATATAAATCTTTGTAGTATAATTCAAAAAGGTGTTCTTGAGGATGGCAGTGCCAGAATTGTTCTCTTAACTGACTTGGCATATGAGGAAGATATTAAAAGGGCTGTAAAAGAGATCGATGAAAGGTCTACTACCAAGGAAGTCGCCAATGTTCTTAGGGTTATGGAATAGTAAATAGATATTATTAAAAAGGTTAAAAATTATGGATACAAGGTGCAGACCTTATAAAGGATTAATAAAAAGATACTTTAAATACCTTCCTGTAAGTGAAAAAACTCCTATTATATCAATTAATGAAGGTAATACACCTTTAATTAAGGCTGATAATTTAGCTAAAGAGATTGGAATAAAAGCCAATTTGTTTCTAAAATTTGAAGGAGCTAATCCTACAGGAAGTTTTAAAGATAGAGGAATGACCCTGGCTGTATCAAAAGCAGTTGAACAAGGAAGTAAGGCAATAATTTGTGCAAGCACTGGAAATACAAGTGCTTCTGCTGCTGCTTATGGTGCCAAAGCAGGTGTTAAGGCTTTCGTTCTTATTCCATCAGGATATATTGCTCTTGGTAAGCTGGCTCAAGCTATGTTGTATGGTGCAGAAGTCGTTGCTATAGATGGTAATTTTGATGAAGCTCTTGAAATAGTCAGAGAGTTATCTGAAAATTATCCTCTAACACTTGTAAATTCAGTTAATCCTTATAGAATAGAAGGCCAAAAAACGGCAGCATTTGAAATATGCGACGTTTTAGGGCAAGCACCTGATTATTTATGTATTCCTGTTGGAAATGCAGGAAATATAACGGCATATTGGAAAGGTTTTACTGAATATTATAATAAACGTCAGGTTCCAAATACTCCGAAGATGTACGGATTTGAAGCAGAAGGTGCGGCTGCAATAGTAAAAGGAGAAAGAATTTATAAGCCTGAAACTATAGCAACTGCAATTCGTATAGGTAATCCAGCGAGCTGGAATAGTGCAGTTGCCGCTAGAGATGAATCGGGTGGTATAATAGATAGTGTAACTGATGATGAAATTATTGAAGCTTACAGATTGTTAGCCAGAAAAGAAGGTATATTTGTAGAACCTGCAAGTGCTGCTTCAGTAGCAGGCTTAATTAAAGCCTATAGATCAGGAAAAGTTGAAAATAATTCTACTATAGTATGCGTTTTAACAGGCAATGGATTAAAAGATCCTGATTCTGCAATTAAATATTCAGATTGTGAAATCAAAAACACTTCATCATCAATAGAAGATATAGCTCAGATATTGAACTTATAATTAAATAATGTCATTGCGAGGAACGTAGTGACGAAGCAATCTTTAATAATAAATGATGATTTAAGAGTCTGGTTTAGCTACCATAATGACAATATAACGTTTAGAAATTCATTTATTCACTAGATAAAGGAGAATAAGAGTGTCAGAGTATAAGAGAGCTTATATTTCAGAAATTGGTAAATACGAAGGGCAAGATATTTGTATAAAAGGCTGGCTTTATAATAAAAGATCCAGCGGAAAATTACATTTTTTACAAGTTAGAGATGGCACAGGCATAATTCAGGCAGTTATTTTTAAGGGAGATGTTGATCCTGAAGTTTTTGAAAAGGCTGATAAGATTTCCCAGGAGTCTTCAATTATAGTCTGTGGAACTGTTAAAGAAGATAAAAGGTCCCAGATAGGTTATGAAATTGGTGTAAAAGATGTTCAGATAATAGGTGAATCAGTTGAATATCCAATTACTCCAAAAGAACATGGTGTTGCTTTTCTTCTGGATAAAAGACATTTATGGTTAAGATCACCAAGACAGCATGCCATCTTAAAGATTAGACACGAAATAATTAAATCTATCAGAGATTACTTTAATAATAATAATTTCTTACTTGTGGATGCTCCAATATTTACTCCGGCAGCTTGTGAAGGAACTACAAATCTTTTTGAAACAGAATATTTTGATGAAAAAGCGTATTTAACCCAGAGTGGACAGCTATATATGGAAGCTGCTGCTATGGCATTTGGTAAGGTATATTGCTTTGGTCCAACATTCAGAGCTGAAAAGTCTAAAACCAGACGTCATTTGACAGAATTTTGGATGGTAGAGCCAGAGGTTGCTTATAATGATTTAAATGACAATATGGATCTGGCTGAAGACTTTGTTGAATATGTAGTTCAGCAGGTTGTTAAAAACAGAAGAGCTGAGCTTGAGATATTAGAAAGAGATATCTCCAAGCTGGAAAACATCAAAAAGCCATTCCCAAGAATCACTTATGATGAAGCAATTGAATTATTAAATAAAAATGGTAAAGAAGCTCCCTGGGGTGATGACTTTGGTGGAGATGAAGAGACTGTTATATCAGAGCAGTTTGATCGTCCTGTAATGATTCATAGATATCCTGCTGAGGTTAAAGCATTCTATATGAAGCAGGATCCAGAAAATTCTAAGCTGGCTCTTTGTGTTGATATGATAGCTCCTGAAGGTTATGGAGAAATCATAGGTGGTGGACAAAGAGAAGACGATATGGATGTTCTTTTAGAGAAAATAAGAGAGCATAAGCTTCCTGAAGAAGCTTTTGAGTGGTATTTAGACCTTAGACGTTATGGAACTGTTCCCCATGCCGGATTCGGCCTTGGCATAGAAAGAACCGTAAGCTGGATTTGCGGGCTACATCATGTTAGAGAAACAATCCCATTCCCAAGAATGATGGAAAGAATCAGGCCATAATTGTAAGTCGCTGCTTAAATAATTTTGAATATCATTGCGAGGTGCTTCGCACTGTCTTAAGTCATCAATCTTTCCAATAATATGCAGCACTATGATCGCAAAGTAACAAAGTCACTTTTATAAGTCATCTATCATTCCAATTACACGTATTGTCATTGCGAGGTACTTCGTACAGTCATCGGTCATCAATCATTCCAATAATACACCATGTCATTGCGAGCCATGAAACGTGGATAACCAGTATAAATTATTCTTGCGTGGCAATCTAAAATCACGAAATCGACACATTATCCTGAAGCAATGTTCTCAAGCAATAAATAGGAAGATATATGAGTAACTTAAAAGATAATGCTACAGAATTATATAAACAGGGTTATTCCTGCTCAGAAGCTATAGTTAGGGCGGCTCATCAGTCAAATTTGATTAATAATATCGATATAGGGGTATTAACCAAACTTGCTTCTTCTTTTTCTGGGGGTATGGGTAATGGGTGCCTTTGTGGTGCTGTTGCTGGTGCACAGATCATAGTTGGATATGCTTTAGGTCGTGAAAATATCACAGATTCTTCTAAAGAGGTTAAGACTGCTGCTAAAAAGCTTATTGATAATTTCAAAGAAAAAAGAAAGACAACTTGTTGCAAGGCATTAAGTGCAAAATATGATTTTAATTCTCCGGAAAGACGCCAAAACTGTGTAAATATAGTAAGTGATGCTGCAGAAATCTTAGAAAATATTGTTAAAGATAACGCTAAAGATATAGAGTTAATGCATTAGCTTTTAATATTATCCATTATAGCTTCTATAGGTGTTTTATTCTCTAATAAACACTTTTTGAGATAACCTATGGATTTATCCATCTCTGATTTTCCTTCTTTAGTATGGTCAAATATGCCAGTCATAGCTGAAGACGCTGGCAAACTTTCACCAATTATAGCCATCCGTATATCTTCTGCAATCATTTCATAATCGACATGGGCATCTAATTTAGCTTTATCGTAGACTGATAAGTTCTTAGTATTGTTACTTTTGGTTTCATTGGTATTTAAGTTTAATCTGGACATAGATCTAAGGTTTTTCCAGCCATCCAAAAAACCAATTCCATCCGAAGGCGCAATTATAATTGAGCCAGGCTTGGAAGAATTTTTAGTTTCATCTTTTTTAATCATTTCGTAAGAGATAGCATGCCCTATTTCATGAGCTAATGCCCTGGCTCTATCCTTATTTCCTTCTAATACACTTGGTTGTAGGTCTTTTATCTCTCTCATTTTAGCGATTATTCTCTCAGCTGAAGAAGTCTGATGATAGCGGTCATTGACATTATAAGCATGTAGCAAAATTCCTTGTCCTGGTTGTTCTTGAATATATCTACCACCACGTTTATCACCATCTTTTTTATTTACATATCCAGGTATCATATATATGTTAAGGTAATCAGGGAATAGCTTGTTTAAAATTGGCTTATAAGGCTTATTGAATTCCAAAATCTCTTTTATTTCTTCTTTAGAAGGAATAAATCGTTTGTCAATCTTGAAAAACAAGGTGCTACCTGGTGAAGGTTGTGCAAGGATGTCAGGGTAGACTAAATTTTTATCAATATCAGGTAATATAATTTTGCTATTTAGGCTAACACGACGAAGTTTAGCCGTTTCTAATGCTAAAATTTTACCTGTATCCTCAGGTTCATACAATTTTATTCCAACTTCCGGAATAAATTTACCTTTTTTATCTTTTATTTCTGCTAATTTACTATCTATAACTTCTATTTGCTTATTTATTATATTTTTTGTGTCTCCAATAACAAGGTAATTCTTGAGTTTAGAGAATATCTTGCTATCCTTAGCATTTACCACACTAAAATCCCAATCGTCTTTCTCGATATCTTGTAATGAATCTTTTAATTCTTGAGTTGGTGTGATATTTTCAGGAAGTGATTTTTTAATCGCATTTACATCATCTTTAGGGCTTTTAGGCAATGAATTATAAATAGCTCTTATTTCCAGAGAATCTGTGATTAACTTTTCTTTATTCTCTTTGCCGGGCGTAACTATTTCAGGCTTTTTTTTGTCTATATCTTTATTTACCTGTGTAATTGACTCACTTATTATTTTTAATTCCTGATTTAGCTGGTTTAATTTTTTTATTTTTTCAGCTAATTTAGGTGGGCAAGAACTCCAGACTTCTTTTGTTTCCTTATCTAGCTTCTTGATTTTATCTTGAGCTAGTAGAATACTTTCAGACATGCTCGAGGATTCGCCAATCCCACCAATTTCTTTTATTATTCGGTTTAGTCTGTCTTGAAGATCTTGTAAATTTTTAAGATTTTTTTGGTTATAAGGGACAATAATATTATTATTTTTATTGAGGTTGCCTTGTTTATTGTTAATATTACCAATAGTCATAAAATTTATTCCATTAAAAATTTCTCAATTGATATGTCTTTGTTTCAAAAATAAGATGAATGTTGCAGGAGGGTATGTTATTGGAGGAAGCCTATGCACCATTGAAGGTGACAAGGTCACTTATTTAAGTCATCAATTATTCCAGTGAGGACTTAATTATGTGCGTTAGCACCAGCGACGGAAATAATATAACTTCCTTAATTTATGAAACAATTTACTAATTATAATAGTTTAAAGTTAGCTAAAAAAAATTGTTGATATTAACAGATATAAAATTAACTATGTTTTACAAAATCAAGTTTTTACAATTTTTGTATTTTTAGCTTGGTTATTCTTGCGCCTTCAACGCTTTCAACGGTGAAAACAAGATCATCAATTTTTATTTTATCCCCTATATTTGCGACTCTTCCCAGTTCTTTTAAAATAAGCCCCCCGATAGTTTCAATTTCTTCTTCTGTAATATTCATATCAAACAGCTCATTTATCTCATCAATCCTTAACATTGCGTTAACAAGAAATTCATTGTCTGAGATAACTTTCACATCTGCTTCTTCAGTGTCAAATTCGTCTTGCACATCTCCAAAAATTTCTTCTAAAACATCTTCAAGGGTAACTATGCCTGAAGTGCCGCCAAATTCATCAATAACTAGTGCCATTTGACTGTGGTGTCTTTTAAATTCAAGAAGAAGCTTATCTATTGTTAGTGTTTCAGGAATTAGCATTACTTTTCTGATGATTTTTGAAAGTGCAAATTTTTCTTTTGCTTCAATAAAAGGAATTATATCTTTTATGTGTACAATTCCAAGAATATGATCCAAATCCCCTTCATAAACAGGGTATCTGGTGAATTGATGTTCATATACAAATTTTGTTAATTCTTCTAAGGAAATATTTAAAGGTATAGAAACAACATCTGGCCTTGGAACCATTATTTGTCTTGCAATTAAGTCAGAAAATTTAAATACATTATGCAGCATATCTCTTTCAGTTGCATTTAAAACACCTTCTTGATAACTGGCACTTATTAACATATCAAGCTCTTCCGTGGAATGAACAAGATGAATTCCTGCTGCTGGGGGAATTTTAAGTAATTTTAAAAGACCATTTCCCATATTGTTTAACAGGAGAATAAAAGGAGAGAAAATCGTTGATATTAAGTTCATAGGTCTTGCGATAATAAAAGATGTGGTTTCAGGATATTGAAGAGCAATAGCTTTAGGTATCAATTCACCAAATTCTATCTGTAAAATTGTAATTATAATAAAAGCAATGACTGCAGCAACTGTATGAGTTGCAATTACTTGGCCTATTTGAGGCAGAAAGGTAAATAAAGGATAAAGCATCTCTGCAAGTGTTGATTCTCCTACCCAACCAAGTCCAATACTTGAAACAGTAACCCCTAACTGAACAGCGGCTATGAATTTAGGAATATTATTAAGTTCTTTAGAAATTATTTGTGCTGTCTTATTCCCTTCTTTAACTAATTGTTGAATTCTTGTTTTCCTAACATTTACAAGAGCGAATTCAGATGCGACAAAAAACGCATTAGCAAAAATTAACAAGCCAATGACAATTAATCTAAGGAATGTATCCAGAAAAAACTCAGGCATTAGTAATAATTAATCCTAAACCTATTTTTATCAGGATATAGTAATTCAGGCTTAAAATATACAGCCAATCGTCTACACTGTTTTTGTATTAAGGATAGCGGAAAAAATACTAAGGACGCAATAAAAAATACTTACGCATAAAGTGATATTGTCATTGCGAGGAGGGCTGAAAGCCCGACGTGGCAATCCAAATTATAGC
>Ga0156398_1019_pt1 | contig 16649 bp, 10 predicted proteins | sample RifOxyA3_FD_108042 | JGI IMG/M metagenome (GOLD analysis project Ga0156398, IMG submission 108042) | Candidatus Melainabacteria bacterium RIFOXYA12_FULL_32_12 | reverse complement strand
AATTATTTAGCCTTTATTCATATTGCCTGTTGCGTTATGGTTCTTTCTAAAATTTTTGTCGGATAGGTTCTTAGCGGGGTGATATTTGGATATTTAGTTTTATATAAATTAAAATATTAATAGTGCTACAACCTGATAGCTTTAAATTAAGTCTGCCTGTTTAAAAGGCTATAATCGATGACTTAAGTTAGGTAATGGATATTACCAAGATGTTGTTGGGAAAAGATAATTATTTTTTAAGTTCGCTATTATTCACATTGATTAATATTGAATCGCTAAAAGTTATTTTTGTCATATACTATTTATGAATAAATAATGTTGGATAAAGGGTTAAGCCAATGACTGAAGAACAAAAAATTGACTATAAAAATACGCTAAATTTACCTCAAACAGACTTTAAAATGAAGGCTAATGCTGCTGTTAGAGAAGTTGAGCTTCAAAAATACTGGAACGAGAATAATATTTATGAAAAAAATGTTTCTCAAAGAAAAAACTCTGAGAAGTTTGTACTCCATGATGGCCCACCATATTTAAGCTCTAATAAAATTCACATAGGAACAGCTTTAAATAAGATTTTAAAAGACATAGTAACAAAGTATAAAGCTCAATCAGGTTTCTACAGCCCATATGTGCCTGGCTATGACGGGCATGGTCTTCCAATTGAAAATGCTGTTGTTAAGTCAATTAAAGGTGGAAGGGAAGCCCTTACTCCAGAAGAATTAAGAAAAAAATGCAGAGAATTTGCTATGACCAACTTAAAAGGTCAAGAAGAAAACTTCAAGAGACTTGGAGTATGGGGCAACTGGGAACACCCATACATAACCATCAGCCCAGAGTTTGAAGCTGAGCAAGTCCGTATATTTGGCGAAATAAATAAAAAAGGCTATGTATATAAAGGATTAAAGCCTGTATACTGGTGTGCTGAATGTGAAACTGCCCTTGCTGAAGCAGAAGTGGAATATGGAGATCATAAATCTCATAGTGTTTATGTAAAATTTAGCTTAGAACAAGAAGAAGCTAAAAAAGCATACCAAACTGCAGAATTAAATATAGATAATCCTCTTTCAATGGTAATATGGACTACAACTCCATGGACATTACCGGCAAACCTTGCAATAGCATTACATCCAAGACTACAATACGCATTTATTCAAAAAGAAGGCGAAAATGAAGTTTATATAATAGCTGTTGACCTCCTGGAAAGCTTTGCAACTAATGTAAGTTGGGAAGAAAACAGCTACAAGATTCTTGGTACAACTACAGGTGAAAAATTAGAATATATTAATGCAAAACATCCATTATATGATAGAAACAGTTTAATCATTCTTGGAGAGCACGTAACTACTGAAGCAGGTACAGGTGCTGTTCATACTGCACCAGGACACGGCCTTGAAGACTATGAAGTAGGTACAAAATATAGAATCGGTGTATTATCTCCTCTTACAAATAAAGGAATATTTACTGAAGATGCAGGTCAATACCAGGGGATGAGGTATAATAAAGCAAATGAAGTAATTATTCAAGATCTAAGAGACAAGAACGCACTTCTTGGTTATGGTGAAATCCTACATAGTTACCCGCATTGTTGGAGATGTAAGAATCCCGTAATCTATAGAGCCACAGAACAGTGGTTTATAAGTGTTGATGCATTTAGAGATCAAGCATTAAAAGCAATAAACGATGTAGACTGGATTCCTCAAAATAATTATCAAAGAATATTCAATATGGTTGAGTCCAGATCCGATTGGTGTATAAGTAGACAAAGAGCCTGGGGCGTTCCAATTCCTGTATTTTATTGCACAGAATGTAACGAAGCTGTTATTAATGATGAAACTATTAACAGCGTAGCTAATAGATTTGATAAAGAATCATCAGATGCCTGGATAAAATATTCAGCAAAAGAACTCTTACCTGAAGGGTATAAGTGCCCTAAATGTTCAGGTAGTGAATTCAAGAAAGAATCAGACATTATGGATGTTTGGTTTGATAGTGGGGTAACTCACGCAACAGTGGTTGATGCAAGAAAAGCTGAACTAGGTCAAACACCTGTAGAAATGTACCTTGAAGGTTCAGACCAACATAGAGGCTGGTTCCAATCATCATTACTTACAAGCGTAGCTACAAAAGGAAGAGCTCCTTACAAGTCAGTCCTTACTCACGGTTTCGTACTTGACGGATCAGGGCGCAAAATGAGTAAAAGCCTTGGAAATGTTGTGGAACCACAAAGTATAATAAACAAATACGGGGCAGATGTATTAAGATTATGGACCGCAAGTGTCGATTACACTAACGATGTAAGGATCAGTGAGAATATAATCCAACAGTTAGTTGAAGTATACAGAAAAGTACGTAATACTTGCAGATTCCTGCTTGGTAACTTATATGACTTTGAACCGGCTGTAAATTATGTAGAATATTCAAACCTTAGTGATATTGATAAATATGCTCTGCATAAGCTACAAAAACTCATTGAAAGCGTAAGCTCCGCATTTGATAAATATGAATTCTATAGATATTATCAACTTATGCAAAATTTCACTTCTGATTTTAGCTCATTCTATCTTGATATAGTTAAAGACAGATTATATACAGCAGGTAAAGATTCTCTTGCAAGAAGATCAAGTCAGACAGTATTGTTTGAAACACTTCATTCTTTAGCAAGATTACTGGTCCCTGTAACACCACACCTTGCAGAAGATGTATGGTTACACGTACTTCCTGCACAAAAAGGCAATATTGAAAGTATTTTACTTTCAGATTGGCCAAAAGTTAAATCAGAATTCATAAATGATGAAATAAATACAAAATGGAATGAAATTGCAGAACTAAGAGAGATTGTAACAAAAGCAATTGAGCCTGTAAGAGCTGAAAAGAAAGTTGGAAGCTCACTTGAAACTGCAGTATTTATAAGAGTTATCAATAAGCCTGATGTAGAAAACAGACTAAGAACTGTACAGGGAGAGCTAGCAAGTATATTTATCACTTCTCAAGCTGTATTGTTGGAAGATAACGAAGAACCGCAGAACATACTTAACCAGTATGAAGAAAACAGCTATCAAATCTACGTAACTCCATCAATGGGAGAAAAATGTGATAGATGCTGGAAGTTCTCAGAGACAGTTGGAACAGATAAACAGCATGAAACTCTCTGTCTGGATTGTATAAAAGCTATTTAAACCTAAATCATCAATGAGACCTCCCTACTAACCTGGTAAGGGGGTCTCATATCTATTAGCTTATTTTAGAAGCTATTTATTACATCCTCCTTTTTCCTCTTTTTTCTCAGCCTTTTCATTTTTCTCAGTTTTCTCTGCTTTGCCATCAGCTTTATCAGCTGTGTTTTCAGCCTTTGCTGTTTTATCATCAGTCTTTTCGGCCTTAGCATCAGCTGCAGGATCAATTTGTGCTTTTTGAGCACCAGCTGCTTGGTCTCCCATCAGGGTTTGTAACATTTTCATAATAACTTGTAACGATTGTGCAAGATTCTGCTGATTATCAGGTTGCTTTGCAGCATCTTGCAGGGCAGGTTTAGGTGTTTGCTGAGCCTGAGTAAAAATACTGTCAGATTTAGCATTAAGCCCAGGCGTATTATTCATACCTTGCCCGGGCTTTGCGTCATTTAATCCAACCTGAAATTTCTTAGGGTCAAGATTACCAATTCCCGTAACCATTTCTTTCCTCCTTCTTAACTAGTTATTTAATACGTTGTCCCTCTATATGTTAATAAACTAAATTTATTTAGGGAAATTGCCAAGTATTAAACAGATTTTGTTTAGAATTCAAGCAACTTTCTTCTAAAACCAGGTATACTAGAAAGAAAAAATAAAATATTATTAATAAATTTAATTTACTATTCTTAATGCTATAAAAACAATTAGCCTTGATCTCTTTATTATTGTGATTTTTCTAAGTCTAAACTTGCTTATAGTAATTTTTCTCTGATATAACCAACATTTTACACAAGCAAATAGTATAGAAAACCTATCGTCAGGACTACATAATTTTAGTAAAGTAATATGTTATTATGTGTAAAATTGAAATTGCTAAATAATACAAATAAACTAACAGGTTCAGCAAAAAAATAGCTATAATATTGTAATAGATGTTAAATAAAAATAACTTATTGATTAATAAAATATAATTAGCAAAGAAGAATATGAGGATTCCGAAATGAGTATAAATAGGCTTGTTAGATCAATTTTAATAATTAATCTGCTTGCATCTGGGGTTATTAGCCAAACTGCAACTAGCTCTCCTATAATGCCTACTAATGATGATTCATTGGCTCAAACTTACTCTTCTGGAATTAACGAAATTAATACACAGCTTGCATATAATGAAATTCCAAATAGCGCAGCAGATTATTCTCAGAGAGGAATAAATTATTACAAATCAAATGAGTATACAAAAGCTATCAGCGAGTTCGAGCAAGCACTAAAACTCAATCCTCAGGATAGCTCAACCAGAGTAAACCTTGCAGCCGCTCATATAGCAAGAGGTTCATACTTCTTTAGACTTGATCTTGCAAAGTCAGCAAATGATTACAGAAGAGCAATATATTATTTAAAATATGACGAAAATATTCCCGAAAAACAGTTAACAGAAGAAAATCTTTCTACTGCAATTACTAATTTAAGAAATGTTTTAACCGAATATAAAGTAAATTTAAGTCCAAAAAACAGACTTAAAATGGCCAAAGAACTTAGAGGACAAGGAAACTTTAAAGAAGCTGTTGTTGAATTTCAGGAAGCACTAGCTGATCCCAATTCAAAATTAGAAGTATACGAGGCACTTGGGGATATTATGAGAGTGCTTCAAAAGAATAATAAAGCAATAGAATACTATCAAAACGCTTTACTCATTGACACTAACCAGGCTGATCTGCATACTAAACTTGCAATAGCTTTAAATAAAGCAGGAAACCTGGACATAGCAGTAAAAGAATATGATATTGCATTAAGTCTTGATGAAAATAATAAAGAAATCATAAATTCACTGGAGAATATCTGGAAAACAAGACTGCAAGAAGATCCTCGAGACCCTGTTGCACATATGAATTTAGGTGTAGTCTTACAAAAAAAAGGGGATTTTCAAAATGCATTAAATGAATACAAAATTGCCGAATCGATTGATCCCAAAAACCTTACTTTAAGCTTAAACCTTGGAACACTTTTTCAGGCAATGAACGATCTTCCAATGGCATTAAGAGCTTATGATTCTATCCTACAAATTAATCCAACTGACCCACTTGCACATTATTACAGAGCTACAGCTTTAAAACAGATAGGAAACATTAAAGGTGCAATAGATGAATTTCAAATAGTATTAAAAATTGATCCCAATAATATTCCTGCTAAAAAATCATTATTTGAAGCTGTGAAAGAAATCCAAAATCCTGATGAAAGCCTTCAAATAATGAGTGAACTGGCTAAAGCATATGAGAATGATGCTATTGCACAGTATAACTTTGCTTACCAACTTCATTCACAAAAGAAAATTGATGAAGCATTAGCATTTTATCAGAAAACAATTGTAATTAACCCCAAATTAATAGATGCATATCTAAATATAGCCTCAATTTACAAAGAAAAACAGCAATATTCAGAAGCAATTTTAACTCTACAAAATGCGCTGGTTGTGAATCCTGATGATTCCAAAGTAAAGAGTTTATTAGCGCAAATCCAAGAATCTGCAACAATTACCAAATATGATCAAGCTGTAAAAAAGCATAATCAAGGTGATTATGAAGGTGCTATTCAAGATTATTTAAGAATAGCTGAAGAGAATGGAGATAGTGCCGATGTATATGTAAGTCTTGGTGCAGCATATCAGGCTGCAAATAAGATTAATGAAGCAGCAGTTGCCTATAATAAAGCCTTGGAATTAGATAAAGAAAACTCTGCTGCTCTTTATTACCTGGGCACCATCTACTATTCCCAGAAAAATTACGAAAAAGCTTACATCGTATATGAAAAGGCTTTAACTCAGGACCCTGATAATGGAGACATTAAAGAAGCCCTTAAGGCTGTCAAGCTCGCAAGGGATGAAGAACTTCTTAATAAAGGATTAAACGAATACAACGCTCAAAAATACTTAAAAGCCCTAGAAATATTTAATCTCGTTATAAAATCAGACCTTAATAATGCTTATGCCTACTATTACCGTGGCATGGTTTATGATGCACAAAAGAAATATCTAACCGCAATTGAAGATTATAAAAAAGCATTGGCAAAAGATAACACTTTAATCCTCGCTTATTATGCTCTTGGAGTTGATTATGATACACTAAATCTTAAAGTTGACGCTAAAAAAGCATATCAAAAATTCGTAGATGGCTCAAAAGACCAAAATGATGAATACGTAAAATACGCAAAACAAAGACTCCAAAAACTATAAATGAATACAAAACAATATCAAGAACTAAATAAAGCTCAATTAACTATTGGTACAGTTCAACTCAACAGTAAGGTTATTCTTGCACCAATGGCAGGAATAACAGATTCTGTTTTACGCCAGATAGTTAGAATGTTTTCCTCAGATTGTCTGCTTACCAGTGAAATGGTAAGCTCAGAAGCCTTATTAATGAATCATGATAAAAGCATCATTAATCATAATAAAATTGAATATCCTCTTTCTTTTCAACTTTCTGGCCATAAGCCAGAATTAATGGCAAAAGCAGCTAAGGCTCTTGAAGAAATCTCAACCATTATTGATATAAATATGGGATGTCCAGCCCCCAAAATAGTTAGAAATAATGACGGAGTGAAGCTAATGACAGATTTAAAACTAGCTTCACAAATAATCAGCTCAATAAAAAACTCCGTCTCCATTCCAGTTACAGTCAAATTTAGATTAGGATGGGACTCTGGCACAAAAAACTTCATAGAATTTGCAAAAATGGCAGAAGAATCAGGAGCAGACGCTTTATGTATTCATGGTCGGACTAAATCCCAAATGTATTCAGGAATAGCAGACTGGCATGCCTTAGGAGAGGCAAAGAACAGTGTTAAAATTCCTGTAATAGCAAACGGCGATATAACTTCACCTGAAAAAGCCAAATCCTGTCTTGAAATCTCAAAATGTGACGGAATTGCTATAGGAAGAGGTATTTTAGGCGATCCCGGCTTAATTTATAGGATTGAAGAATACATACAAAACGATAATCTCTTACCAGAACCAACTATTCAGGAAAGATTAGAATTAGCCTTAATACACTGCAAAAAGGAAGCAGAACTAAAAGGGGAGATTCACGGCATTAAGTTTATGCGAAAATTCTTTGGCCACTATATAAAAGGCATAAGAAACGCCACCAAATACAGATTTGACCTAGTAAGAGTTACTTCAATAGCTGAAATAGAAGACTTATTTAGCACAATAATTGAGAATCTTGATAATTCCTGCTAAATAAAGCTAATTTTATCTATATTTCTTAATCCAATAGAGTTTTGACAGCAGTGTTTACACGAAATATTAGACAAATAGATAACTATTTAATTCATTGACAACTCAGATACATATAAATACAAAGACAGATTTTCACATAAATATCCCTAAGCTTTTATTAATAAACCTTAAAAGGGTGATATTTATTTTAACACTTTAGGATGATGTTGTTTATATAAAATAATGTTATATTAATAATGTAAAATTTAATTGGACTTCTTTCATCAATTCCAAGCAACCTAAATGGATAATATATATAGGATGCCTCGACCCTAGCTTAATTCGTCGGAAGACGGTTATAAGGATCGGGGTGTCCACCTATGTTAAACAGTATAAATAGATGAAAATCTATTTATACTGTTTAACAGCCTTATTATTTTTAGTAGTGCTCCAACTATGACTGATAACTTTAGGTCAAGTCTATCAGCTACAAAGATATCAAGCGTTAACTTAAGTTAGGTGATTTATATCACCTTATTTTTTCTTTATCTTGCTAGTTTGAACTTTAGCAGGAGATGATTTCTGAATTTCCCTAAGACTTTTCAGCTTATCTCTAATCTCTGCTGCACGCTCAAAATCAAGAATCTTAGCAGCTGCATGCATACTTTTTTCGAGCTTATCAATAATTTTAGGCAGATCATCAATTGTAGCACCAATTTCTACCATCTGCTCAGCTATAACATCCTCGACACTTCTATAACTATTTACAAGTTCAAGCAAGTTATTTTTGATATCTTTAACAATAGTTTTAGGCGTAATATTATTTATTCTGTTATGTTCAATTTGAATTTGCCTTCTTCTGTCAGTTTCTTCTTTTGCTCTTTGAATACTGTTAGTAATTTTATCAGCATAAAGAATGACTTTACCGCAAGAATTTCTTGCAGCTCTGCCAATAGTCTGAATTAAACTTGTTTCAGACCTTAAGAATCCTTCTTTATCAGCATCCATTATTGCAACCAGTGTAACTTCCGGCAAATCCAGCCCTTCTCTAAGCAGGTTTACTCCAATTAATACATCGAATTCACCCAGCCTTAAATCTCTTAAGATTTCTACTCTTTCAAGTGACAGTATTTCACTATGTAAATATCTGACTCTGATGCCAAGCTGAAGAAAATAATCCGAAAGATCTTCAGCCATTTTCTTTGTAAGAGTGGTTATTAATACTCTTTCATTCTTGTCAGCACGTTTTTTAATCTCACTTATAAGATCATCAACCTGATTCTCAATAGGCCTTATTTCTACTCCAGGATCAATAAGTCCTGTTGGACGAATTATCTGCTCAACTATCTGATCAGCAGTTGTTCTTTCAAACTCAGCAGGAGTAGCCGAAACATATATAACCTGATTAACTCTCTCCCAGAATTCTTCAATTTTAAGTGGTCTATTATCTCTAGCACAGGGAAGCCTGAATCCATAATCAATCAGAACACTTTTTCTTGCAGCATCCCCATTATACATGCCTTTTATTTGGGGCAAAGTAACGTGAGACTCATCTATAACGACAAGAAAATCATCAGAAAAATAATCTAACAAAGTAGCTGATGGTGAACCTGGTTCTCTTCTTTCAAAAATTCTTGAATAATTCTCAATTCCGTTACAATAGCCGACTTCTCTAATCATTTCTATATCATGACTGGTTCTTTGCCAAATTCTTTGAGCTTCAAGTAGCTTATTCTGGCTTTTTAATTCGTCATATCTCTCAACCAATTCATTCTTAATTAGTTGACAAGTTTCAAGAAGATCTTCAGTTCCTGATAAATAATGAACAGCAGGAAAAATAATCACATTTTCGCAAATTTCAAGCACTTCACCAGTTACATGATCAATTTTTGAGATTTTTTCAATCTCATCACCAAAAAACTGAAGCCTGATTATAGTATTTTCATAAGATGGCTGAATTTCAACAATATCACCTCTAGCCCTAAAAGTTCCCCTCTTAAGTTCAATATCATTTCTTTCATAATGAACATTTACTAACTCTCTTAAAAAGTCATCACGATCTATTAAATCCCCAAGAGATATTTTTATTGAACCCCTAAAATAGTTTTGAGGAAGTCCCAAACCATAAATACAGCTAACACTTGCCACAACTACAACATCTTTTCTTTCAAATAAACTTCTTGTAGTACTATGGCGAAGTCTGTCAATTTCATCATTGACGCTGGCTGTTTTTTCAATGTATGTATCAGTTCTAGGAATGTATGCTTCCGGCTGATAATAGTCATAATAACTTATAAAATACTCAACAGCATTATTGGGCAATAATTCTTTCATTTCATTATATAGTTGAGCTGCTAAAGTCTTATTATGGGCAATAAGCAAAGTTGGCTTTTGTACATTTTGTATAACATTTGCAATTGTATAAGTTTTACCGGACCCTGTTACCCCTAAAAGAGTCTGACTCCTAAAACCATTCCTTATTCCTTCTGTCAGAGATTGAATAGCTTTTGGCTGATCACCAGCCGGACCATAGTTTGATACTAACTGAAATTGCTTTGTCATTCTTATATTTTCTTATGATTATTATTCATTACATATTAATATTTTACTATATTCACTTATAGAAAAAGAGCAAAATTAAAACTATTTTTAACTTATTACCTAAATTAACCTATTCCTAAATTAGCTTTTTGATTAATTAAAAAATTTCTAAACAATTTGTAGAATATTAAATGAACTATTCAAATGACAAACTTCTTACAATATGCAAATTTTCCGCTAAATAAAGGACTAGCCATTAGTGAAAATAAAAGTATAATAATAGATGATAATATCACCTGATTTAAGTTAACGATTAGAAGCTTTGAAGTATTTAGACTTAATGACTTGAGGTATTATTGGAATTATCGATGACCTAAAAATGTGGCTTAGCCACTTAATTAATGTTTGAATACTATTCAATATTTAAAAATCTTCTTAATTGAGTATACTAAAGCAATTATTTCAGTAATACGGATTTAAATGGGGGAATCTAACAGCTAATGATTAGGAATATTTATAAAAAGCTGTTTAAACTAAACCTGTTCCTAATCTTAAATTTTGTTATTATATTCTCCTGTCAAGCTGCATTTGCACAAATAGGCATTATTAGCAGTAATACAAGCGCTAAAGTTTATTCTAACAGACATATTGGCAATTATAGTGAATTATTTCAAGAAATTGTCTATACATTTAGCAATACAAATATAAAATACAATATAATTTCTGAAAATGAGCTGGATACTATAAGCGTAAGAAACTTCAGCATCATAGTGCTTCCTTTAATAACAGACTTATCTCCGGAAACATACTCAAAAATCGAAAGCTATATACAAGAAGGTGGAAAAATTATAGTAATTTTTCCTGATACCTATTCTAGCCCAATGGTTCAGAGACTTGCTGAACTTGTAGGCGTACAGCTTGGTTCCACACAAAGAACTACATACAAAACAACGATAAATTGGCTTAATAATTATAAAATCCCGGAAAATTACTTTCCTGTTTCAACAAGAATAGCCACAATATTCTCAGATCCATCTTCAAAGCCAATTGCATCCTGGAATCAAAATAATGAAACCTCTCCTGCAATAACTATATCAAATAAAGGTAGCTATATTAGCTGGAGGTGGGGTAATGATGGAACACTTTCATTTAACGTAGCTGCCATAAAGTCAACAATAGAGTCATTAGTGCCGGGAATTATCATTAAAGAGCAATCAAAACTAGCATTTAAAGAGATGGAAGATAAAATAAGTGAAATAAATAAATTACGGCAAGATACGTCAGAATTTCTTGAATCTTTTAAACAAGCAAGTTCAACAACGCTTGCAGATATTCAGGAGCACGTATATATTTCAAAAATGCAGGAAAATCTGGCTAAATCTTATTATCAAAATTGCGAATACGAAAAAGCACAGGAAGAACTTAAAAAAGCCAGAATAAATGCAATGTACGCATATGCAAAAGTTGTGCCGTCAAATGTTGTTGAAGGTAGAACACTATGGCTCGACAGAGGCACTATAGTAGCTATTAAAAACCCGAAAGAAATGTCAGATTTATTCAATAAAATCCAAAAAATCGGAATAAATATCGTATACTTTGAAACATTAAATGCAGGTTATGCTATTTACCCTAGTGAAATAACAGAGCAAAATCCACAAACTAAAGGCTGGGATCCTTTATATTGGGCGGTTCAAGAAGCACATAAAAGAAATATTGAATTACACGCCTGGGCCTGGATATTCGCCGTAGGAAATACAAGACACAATCCTATAATTGGAAAACCAAATGATTATCCTGGTCCCATAATAGCAAAAAATCCTGACCTGGCTCTTCTAGGCCCAACAGGCAATATGATTCCTGCAAATCAACATGAATATTGGATAGACCCCGCCAATATTAAGGCAAGAAAGCTGATAATTTCCATTTTAGAAGAGATGGCAACTGATTATCAGATAGATGGAATTCAATTAGATTATATTAGATATCCTTTCCAAACTGTCAATAATTATATGGGCTATAATCCTGAAGGAAAACAAAAATTTGAAATTGAATCGGGCTATAAACTTGATAAGCCTGATGAAACTATAATTAAAGCCTGGAATATCTGGAAAACAAAGCAAGTTACAAAGTTCGTACAGGAAGCTTCTTACAGATTAAAAAAAATAAAACCTGATATTCAAATTTCAGCTGCTGTATTTGGCACAGAAAGAAGCTCTAGAATGAGCTCAATCCAGCAAGACTGGGAAAATTGGGTTGACAAAGGGTGGGTAGACATATTAAACCCAATGATATATTCCTCTAACACTCCAAAATTAGTTGAAAGCATAAATTATATAAATAAAGCCATAGGCTATAAAGCATTTGTCTATCCTGGTATTGCCGTTAGACAACTTGGAGCAGATGATTTACTTGATCAAATCTACGCCATTAAAGGCAACGGCTTAATGGGAAGCACAATATTTGCAATGGCACACCTTGATCCTGATAAATCAGAACTTTTAGAAATTGGCCCTTACAGATTTAAAGAAGCTAAAGCTCCAAATAGCAATCCTGTAAATTCAGCAAGAATACTTGTAGAAGAATTTTTATACAATGTAAACAGCCTAAAACAAGATGATAGCTCCCTTATAGCCATACGTAAATATACAGGTAATGCAGTTATTGCTGAAGCAGGAAAAACTCATGCTTATATCTTAAAATTACTGAATAATCCTACTCCAACAAACATTCAGCAAGCAATAGTAATGCTTAGAGAACTGAAAAACCTTACACAAAGATGGTTAATGGTGGATAGCAGCATAAAACCTACAAAATTAAAGCTCCTTACAACATATTTAAAAGAAGCACAAATATTGTTATCATATGAACATCATAAACAAAGCTCAAAAGATTATCCCCCGACTGATTCCGTGATAGATAATATGCTTTCTAAAATTGATAAAAATTAAAAATCACCAACTTGATATTTTATTTTTAAACTTAGTTTGCTAAAATCAACTAAGACTCAGGGGATATATTTTTGGAGTTAAAACATTGAAAAAAAAGAAATATAATATATTTAAAACCTTCGATATGTTCAACTCCGAAGCAATGAACATTATTAAAGAAAGACTTATCAAGTTTGTACTTATAGAAGCCGATAATTTTATGGGCAAAAGCCATTCTGTAACTACAGATATAAGCAGCGATAATTCTATACAGCTTTCAATATTGAATAATAAAAAGCTCTATAACCTGTTAAATAATACGTGGCAAAGAAAGCAGCAAAAAGTAGAAAATGAAAATAACAAATGCGGAATTCATAACTAGTTCAGACTGTCTAAAAAACTGTCCAGAATTCAATTTACCAGAAATAGCAATGATCGGTCGTTCAAATGTCGGCAAATCATCTTTTATTAATGCGATTACCAACAGAAAGAATCTCGCCAGAACAAGTAATACACCAGGGAAAACGAGATTAATCAACTTTTATAAGATTAATAATGATTTAATCATTACTGACCTGCCGGGATATGGTTATGCAAAAATATCCAAAACCGAGCAGGAAAAATGGCGCAAAAATCTTGAAGACTATTTACTTAACAGAGAAGCGCTAGTCGCTGTTATTCAGTTAATAGATGCTAGACATTCTGTGCAAAACAACGATATCCAAATGCGCGACTGGCTAGATCATTATAATATTCCTGTAATAACCGTTGCTACAAAAATTGATGCCTTATCCAAAAATCAAGTTAACAAATCGACTGACGAAATTTCAAAAACCCTCGATACCGAAGTCTTTCAATTCTCCGCCAAAACAGGGCAAGGCAAAGATCAAGCTTTGAAGCGTATAGAGAGTTTGATCAAAGAATCCTAAATTACCTTAAATTAGCTTTATTTAGTACTGAAAAATAAGTAACAGGTAAAACTGTCATTCCGAGGGATTGAAAATCCCGTGGGAATCTCTCCAAATAACAATTATAAGCAATAAACCTCATTGGAAAGATCGCCACGGTTTCTAGAAGAAACCTCGCGATGACATTACGTATCATTAGGAGGATTGATGACATAAAAAAGTGACTGTGTCACCTCGCGATGGCTACACTCTCATATTCTAACCATTACCCTTTATTAAAATTTATTAATTAAATTTTCAAATCTCTAAAGTATAAACCAGTAAAGAATTTTCATAAAAATAATAAACCTTTTGCATTACTCAAATGGCAACTTTAAAAGTTCATGATCATTTCATTAATAGAATTAAATCTGTTTACTGAAGGATTATTATGGACAGAATTTTAAGCTCACCTGTTATTTTTAATAAAAACTTAATTAAAAAAACAGTTTTAGATCAGAATAGTTCGCAACCCAGCACAAATTTCACTGGCTTAAGCTCAAGTATGGAATCTAAAGCATTTAATAAGCAGGAAACCATTGTAAAATTACGTGAATCCTATCCAAACTCCCTTGGTGTTACAGGCAATCTTCCTGCTGACTGGATCAAAGAAATCCCTAAAGACAAGCGAGAAGAGGAAATAAAAAAATTATATAAAGCTTTTGATGAAATCACAGAAATCTTCAGAAGCGGACGGCCTAGAGAGCGTGATCAGTGGAGTGATCAACAGGTCTTAAAAATCAGGCCTTCAGAAGAAAGTCTACAAAAAGCTTCAAATATACTTATAAATACCTTTAAAAACGCAGGTATAAAGATTGAAGAAGATATTAAAATAGAGAAACTTGGTGCAGGCAAGCTTGGTTATGCCTTTAAGTTTAATGTAAATGATGATAAATATGTGTTCAAAGTATACCATGATATCGACTCAAATCTAGGATTAGTGAAATACGGTCATGGCAATCCTTTAGAAAATAACAAGGCATTATTTATCAAGAGAAATACTCATGGTAAGAATCAATACGCCCCTTATTATTTTGGAAATGTTAAATCAGGCTATATGATAGAAAAGTATATAGATAAAGACAATGTCTTACTTGGAAATGTTAAATCAGGCCCTGATGCAGAAAAATACATAGATAAAAATGATATTCCACCAAGAATAAGCCCATTAGATGATATTGGTCTTGATGCAGGTAATGATCTTCATGATGCAAATGTTTCTATTGGAGGAATCATATTCGATTATGGCGGTATTAAAGTCTTAAATCGCAATTTGGCAGATAATAAGGATAGAAAGTTTCATCTAAACAGAGAAAAAAAACTGGATGAAAAAAGAGCTATTGAGAATTTTATAGAAAAAGTCAAAAATCCTAATATTGATAAGGGTACAAAGATTATCATGATGCCGCAAATTCGTAATTTACCTGAACAATATAAATTCAAGGCATTTAAAGAACTGTCCAAAGATCCTGACAAAGATGTAAGAAGTAGTTTAGTATGGTATATACAAAATTTGCCTACAGAATATAAGTTCAGAGCATTTAAAATGATGACTAATGATCCTGATAAAAGTGTGAGAGATGCCTTACCAAAGCAAATTTGTCATTTGCCTGAAGAAAAACAACTTGAAGCACATAGAATAATAGATGAGTCAAATAAAAAACACTCAATTTTTAGGATCTTTTAGGACTTTGCCGTAATGCCCGACAACATTGCCGCAATTACACATAATCATGCCTTTTGATTTAATGTAATCTTTACAGAAGATGCTATATTGATCACATAAAGTGCAGTAAATAAAAGCACAGTTAAATATTTCTTTCATAAATAACTCCTGGCATTGTAAGTAATCAAGAAAAAGTTTTTACATAAAATTATAAAACAGTGGAATGTCATCCCGAATTTATTTCGGGATCTATCCTGCATGCAAATAAAAGCTTAAAGCATTAACCATATAGATGCCGGAACACGTCCGGCATGACATCAGTAAGTATTTTTTCTTTCCTCCTTAAAACAGTCCTCTAAGAGAGGAATACTTGTTTGTGATAAATTAGAATAGAAAACTATACAACCATTAGGGATATTATCTGTCTCATTTAAGTTGCTACGTAGATAAGTTTATGAGATTGCCACGCAAGTATGATTATTTCTTAAAGTCACGATTCATGGCTCGCAATGACATCCACAATTATTGGTGAATTCCCTTTTTTAACATCTTAACTATACATCATCATAAAAAATATGTCAACACTATTTCTTACGACGCTCGATATTTTTTTAGAAAGACTAAAATGCCTATAGTTACTGATAAAATAAAGAAGATACTTGAAGAGAAAGATATATCTCAATATCAACTTGCAAAATTAATAGATTATAATCGTGGGGCTTTAGGCCATATGATCAATGGGGAAAGTTCCTTTTCTGAGCAAGTAATGGAAAAAATAGCGCCGATTCTTGAAGTTTCAAAAGAAGAAATACAGGGATGGATTTTAGCTGATAAATATTCAAAAGAAATAATAGAACTTGCAATAAAAGCTAAAAAAGAGCTCCTTTTTCAGGATAACACGCATTGTCATTCTGAACGCAGTGAAGAATCCCAGAGATCCTTCGAGAATGCTCAGGATGTCACGCATTGTCATTGCGAGCCTCCGCAGGAGGCGTGGCAATCTAATAATAGTTCAAATAAAAACAATGATATTGAATCTAAAAAGAGATCCTTCGCTCAGGATGACAAAAGACTAATCCTTACAACTAAAATAGACTTGCTCCTTCAAGAAAAAGGCATTTCTAGAACAGCATTAAGTAAGCAGATTAATTATAGTCAGGGTAAATTAAATGAAATGATTATCGG
>Ga0156398_1016_pt1 | contig 17153 bp, 12 predicted proteins | sample RifOxyA3_FD_108042 | JGI IMG/M metagenome (GOLD analysis project Ga0156398, IMG submission 108042) | Candidatus Melainabacteria bacterium RIFOXYA12_FULL_32_12 | reverse complement strand
GAGATTTTAAACGATCAAAGTGAAAATTTAAATTCTCTTTATGGTGCATTTACAGATCAAGATATAGATCAACAAATTAAAGATTATATAAAATCTTTTAATGATACTACTAAAGACGTGTCAAACTCATTGGATAAGAATGAACTTCAGAAAATCAGAAAAGAGATAAGTTCTGACTTACACGGTTTTAATAATAATGTTATTAATTTTTCATATAAGGCTAAGGATTTAAGGAATAAAGGAACTGATTTTGCCAGGAATAGTGATTCAATTAATAGTGTGTTAAATACTTTTAGAGGAATGCTTAATTCGATAAGTGACGTATTTAATCCTAAAGGAATCAATAAATTACGTGCTAAATCCACTGAATTAAAAGAGAAAACAGAAGAAATTAATAAGAAAATATAACTTTGGTGATATTCATCACCTAACTTAAGTTATCGCTTAAAGTCTTTGAAGCAATTAGACATAATCTAAAGTTATCAGCTACTGTGGAGCACTACTTTAAATTTATGGTAATGGTAAAGATTAAATAGATTGTCATGCTGAAGCATAAGCGTCAATACTAAGTTATAATCTCAGCATCTTGCCAGTTAACCCTTTTAGCATTAAGTAAACAAGAAAAAGTTTTTACCTAAAAAACAGTGGAATGTCATCCCGAATTTATTTCGGGATCTATCCTGTATGCAAATAAAAGCTATAAGCGTTAACTGTATAGATGCCGGAACACGTCCGGCATGACATCAGTAAGTATTTTTTCTTTTCTCCTTAATAGCTATCCGGAAAGATCCCAAATATCTACGATACTTGAAATATTGCCTTATACTAATTCGCAGCCTATCGAGTATGAAAATAAAGTATGTTTATGGAGGAGCCTTGAAAATGCGGGTAGAGGTGTAAAAATAAGTGATATGAATATATTCAGAAATCAAATTTTCCTAGTGTCATTGCGAGGAACGAAATGTAATGAAGTGACGAAGCAATCCAAAAAAAGATAGTATAATATTATTTGGATTGCCGCGCACCTACGGTGCTCGCAATGACAGTACACAATTAGCTGTATTATGCTTCTGGAAAAATTTATCACTTTAATTTTTACCATTACCATATACTTTATTCAATGCAAAATAGTATTACTTAAAGCTTCGGGATTGACAGTGCATTGATTAGACTCAAAATTGATAGAATATCACTTAAATATATATCAACACATTAATTAGAAAGAGATTGATAAAGTTATTTTATCTTTATTAAGCCTGCAAAACGAGTTTTTTTCCAGAAAATGTTGGTGTAGTAGTTTTGTTTATTTTGATAATTTTCGGGTTGGTATCCAAGTTAATTTCACCTGTTTTAGGGTCTTTGCAATGTTTTTTCAAATAATTGGCTAATCCTTCAACGTAGTTTAAGGGTTTACCATTTGTATCAGTGCATCTTTCACCAATTTTACCGTCATTATAAAATGCTGTGCCCCAATAATCAGTATCAGAGTAAATTTGTCTTACTGCAATTTTATACTTTTTATCTGTATCGGGATTATCAATATTTATTTTTTTACCTTTAATTGTTAAACCTGAAAGGCTTAATTTTTTCTTTCCATCTTCAAGTTCTTCTGTTATTTGGTATTCAACAGCAGAAGAAAATTGCGGTATATCGTAAGCCCCTCTCTTATTGCCTTTATCAAGGGCGAATTTTAAAGTATCAACAATTTGTTTTTCACTTGCTTTGGTTTTTACCATTGGTACTTCAAAAACAAACGATAGACTTAATGTACCTTCATTTAATTCTCCTTTATTAATGCCAGCTCTTACTGTAGAAGAATTAATCATAGCTAAGTCTAAGTCTTTAATATCATCAGTTCCCTTTTTCTTAGCTAATTCTAAAAAACCATCTAATGTAGCTGTTAAAAGAGTATTTTCTTTATCTCTTGATATAATAGGATTTATAGGTTCTTTTACAATACCTATCCTAGGGTAATCTTTAAATATCTTCTGTATGGTTTTATCAAGATTTTTCTTTATTTTAGTATCAGGTTCAATTTTTTTTGTAAGAAAATGTTCATTTTTTCCGTCTATTTTTCCATTTTTATTTGTAACTATGATTCCATTCTTATCAAACCATAAATTAAGTAATCCAAATTTTTCTGCATTGCATCCAGCTTGTACTATGATAATGGGCTTACCACTCGGTGAATATAATACATTTGGCTTTTTGCCTTCTTTATTTTTCTCGTATGTAAAACCTTCAAATGAATCATGAGAATGTCCTTCTATAATTATGTCAATACCGTCAGTTCTCGGATCTTTAACTAATTGTGTGTCTTTTTCATAACCCAGATGTGAAGCCAGGACGATTTTATTTATTCCCTTGCTTTCTAATATTTTTATTTCTTCTTGAATAGCGTTAATAGTTGCTTCAAGTCTTCTTTTTACAAGTGATTCAGTGCTTTCGCTCTCTTCTCGTTTAACTCCGGCAACAAATTTTCCTAGCTCATAATAAGTTTCATCTTCGGGTGTTAGACCAAGCAGGCCAAACTTAGCACCATTTTGAGGATTCTCAACTATGAAAGATTTTGCAATTTTTTTCTTAAACTTTTTTAAGGGTGTATCTTCAAGATCTCCATTAGTTAATACAACTTTAAAATTAGCTTTTCTAAGTAGCTCAGCTAACTGATCTAAACCGTTGTCAACTTCATGATCTCCTAAAGCTATAAAATCAGGTTTTATCTGGTTTAATGCTTTAACTAATAACAGTCTTCTATCTTGTTCTAACTTTTTATTGAGGGTATTATAATACAATAAATCATCACCAGCACTGATTGTTAATGGAGCCTTTGGCTTTAGTTCTTTTTGTTTTTGTTTAATTCCTGTTATTAACTTATCCATATTTGCGATTGAGCCATGAGTATCGTTTGTATAAATAAAAGTAGCTTCTACATGCCCTTTTTTTCTATGTTCTTGTGGGGTTAAGTTTCTACCAAAGCTTAATATTTTTATATTTGTAAAAGAATTGACTGTGTTCAATATACTTTTCTCCTAAAACATAAGCTATACAGTTGCATAATAAGTCTGAATTGGATGCTAAATATATACAATTTCGGTTGCAGTTACTTTGTTATTAAATTAACATCAACCTGAGAACTTAAAATACACTAATTTGTAAGCTTTAAAACTAGTAAAAAACGATATTTCCTGATTTTTTAAGATTGTATTTAAAAAAATAAAGGCAAATCAACTATTTTAAGCAAATTTTTCTTATTAACATTTATTAATACTTTCCTTACTGGCTTGATTTCAAGAAATTCCAAATTTAATCATATTTTAAGCCTGTAAAGTCTTATGATTATTTATTATTAAGCTTAATAGTTTAGCAAGAATATCTGTGGGAGCTTGGGTTATAATTTGATGATAAGATTAATAAAAAGTTTTTGGATAAAAATTGTATGGAAAATAATTGCGCAAGTTTAGGTAAAGAATTAACTGAAAAAAATAAAACGTATTTTATAAAAGGCGTAGAAATCTTTCTAGCTTTTACTTTTATAGTATTTATATTAGGAATTATATGTGCTGCATTTAGAGGGATTTTAATGTGTGATGAGAGTGTGAATCTCTTAAGATATGCAAATCCCCGTCAGGAGCTACATCCTACAACTTATTATATTATTGTTAATAAAATATTTGGCTGGTTGCCTGCAGAAATATACGTATATAGACTTCTTTCTTTAATGTTTAATCTTCTAAGTAGCATTGTGTTCTTTATAGGCTTTTGGACTTGGCTTAAAAGCCTATTTGAAAATCATAATATTCTGGTATGGAATAAGATTACTGTATTTTTGTTTATTATTATTGGGAATTTAATATCATTTTTTGTTTTTACAGGTGGTTTAGGCTATAACAGCTTAAATAATGCTTTAATTTTAGTCTCTTCAGGTTGTATTTTCTGGGTATTAGGAAAAAAAGAATTATCTAAAAAAGCAGGTCTGGTAATTTATACTTGTGGTGCTTTAATCGGAATTGACTTTTTTATAAAGTTTTCAGCCAGTATTTTGTTTCTTTTATGTTCAAGTATTATCATGCCTTATAAGAAAAATAACCTGTTAAAACTATATAATGGTTTTATAATAGGATTAATTATTTATTTTATATTATTTCAATCTCCTGTAGCTTGGTTACAAGGATTTTTTTATGCCATATTTGGTGCAGCAGCAGGAACTCATTCTTTAAGTAGTGTTTTAAATGCTTATATCTCAAGTATTTTGCTAAATATTTCTTTAATACTTAAGAATTTTTCCTTACCTTTATTACTAATTACTCTTGGGCTTTTAACTTTAAGGTTTGAGGAAATCAAGTTTATTAAATGGATTAGGATGACTTTACTTACTTTGGGTACTGCTTTTATCTTTATTTCTATAATAAAAACCAACTTATATAATCCTAAAGACTTACGGTTTTATATAACTATTTTCTTTATTATTTTAACAATACAAGTTATTTTAAATTTACTTTCGTCTGCAAAAACCCTATCAGTCTTTAAAGCATGTTTTAGAAAAGCTCTTCCTGGTATTGTTTTTCTGTTCTTTTTACCATTCATAATGGCTTTTGGTACAAATATACCAATTGTCTTACTTGCATATAATCATATAATGCCCTGGTTTGCTTTATTCGTTTTGATGAGTATTTTAGGGATTCTTTCTTCAAAACTTGATTATAAATTCCAGCTAATATTGCCTTTAACTGCAATATTTTTTGCCTGGGCTTATTTTATATGCATCTTTATTTTCAGGTTAGATTTTCCTAATTTCGCAGTTATTAATCAGAATTACAGGGTGAATAATATCACTAAACTAAAGCATATGCGGGTAGGCTATGATACTAAAACCTTTATAGAAAGTACGCATAGCCTTTTATTAAAAGCGGGTTTTAAAAAAGGAGATGGTCTGGTAGGGTTTAATATTCCGTTTTTTGTATATGCTTTTGATGCAAAATCGCCCGGAGCCTACTGGTATACAACTGAGTTTCCTGTAAATAATTGCCTTACAATGACCTCAGTTAAAACAGAGCTTGAAAAATCTTATTTTTTACTACCTTCAAAAGTTGACCCCGATCATATTGAGTGTATTGTCAGGCAAGATTTCCTCAAAGATCACGAATATGCTGGACATGTGACAACACCTTATAATATATACAGTATAGATAAAGGGGTAAAGCTACTATTATTTAAGCCTGTTAATAAACTCGAATAGCTGAGAGTCCCGATCGACAAATAATATGCTATGATTTCCCGAACCGTCATCCTAAGTGACACAGTCACTTTCTCAAGTTATCAATCCTTCCAATAATACACACTGTCATCCTGAGAAGCGACGTGAGGATCTTGCCAATTATGAATACTAGCTTTTAAGGACAGCGGAAAAAATCATTAAAGATTTTGATGAAAAATCTTTAATGATTTTTGTAGGCTGCTTTCTGTGCTCAGCTATTAAACGAGTAATAAAAAATGCGTAAGAATTTTTTATTACTCGTTTAATGTAAAACGGATAGATTGCCACGGGCTAAAGCCCTCGCAATGACAGAGAGGGTGCTATTAACTATTTACAAATCTTACCACTAGATCAGTAAATGTTATTTATCTTGATTGAAAATATATCTCTCTGATTTAATACCCTTTTGCAGCTTAATTAGTTGTCTCGTTCCAAGAGTTTTATAGTTTTGAGCGTATTTTGTATTTATTATGGTTTTTTTAGACTTTTTAATTATTTGTTTGTAATTTATAGATTTATTTTCTATTTCAACTTTGTCTGGATATACTGTCAGTAAAGCATATTTGTTAGGATAAGTAATAATTGATGGTGCTGAAACAAAGACAGTATCATTTACTTTTTTAGAATATCCAAGATGATGATGTCCGCTTAATACCAGTTTAACCTGTGGGTGTTTTTGGATTATGTTAAGAAAATCTGCTGAATTTAGTAGTAAAAAGTCTTTCCAGACAAGTTTCTCTTCCGGATTAATAGTTGGGAAAGCAGGGTGGTGCATTGCTATAATAGTAAACTTGCTCTTATTATTCGTTAACGTGTTATCAAGCCATTGAAGTTGTTCTCCTGGGATTAATCCGGAAAAACCATTAATAATAGTCGTATCAAGCCCTATTAAGAGTACGTTTGAAACAGGTTCTGCTGCCCAGTAAGTTTTCTCTTTATCTTCAAAATTTAAATAAAATTCATCCAGAAAATCTCTTTTTGTATATTCAGCCGTAAGATCTGCATCCCTATCTCCAGGAACTACATAATAAGGAGACTTTATTTCAGAAAAAATATCCAGTAGCATAGGAAGATCGCTGAATTCCTTGTCGCTATTGTCTATCAAATCGCCGCCAAAAACTATAAAATCAAGAGCTTTCATTTTATTAAGGGTTTTTATGACATCTTGAAAAATTACAAGGCTTTCTTTGTGAAGAATCCAATTGTCTTTTTTTTGAAAAGATAAGTGAGTATCTGGGATAAAAGCAATTTTGAATGGTTTAAAGCTTTTATACTGATTTATTTGATCAGCAGCAAATGCTAATTGATTAAATAAAAAAAACACCGAAATTAAAATAAATATTTTCAGTGCTTTTTTGTTTAAAGTTCTCAATTATTTACCCTTTATTTTACAAAGTTGGCTTTATAAAGATATTTCAGGAATTTCTATACCTTCTTCATCAAGATGGAACTTGGTATGAATGGCTTTAACGGCATCATGCGCTCTATCTTTTTCAACTATACAGCTAATTTTAATTTCACTGGTTGAAATCATCTTAATGTTAATGCTAGCATCAGCTAAAGATGAGAACATATCTGCTGCAATACCTGGTTTATCAATCATTCCAGCTCCAACAATACTAACTTTTGCAATATTTTTATCTACTACAATGTCTGCTGCGTTAATTTCTTGCTTGACTCTTTCAAGGATGTTTAGTGTTTGATCAAGATCAGACTCTGAAACCGTGAAAGCAATATTGTTAGAATTATCTTCTTTTAATGATTGAATAATCATATCTACGCTAATATTATGCTCTGCTAATGATGTAAACACCTTAGCAGCTGTTCCGGGAGCATCTGGCACTTTTAGTATTGCAAGTCTAACTTGTGATAAATCTGCTGCTACTCCACTCACAGGCTTATATATTTCCATTAAGTTTTCTCCTATAATCAATGTTCCTAAATCATCGTGATTAAAACTACTTCTAACTCTCATAGGCACGTTGAATTGTTTTGCAGTTTCAACTGATCTTGGGTGAAGAACGTTAGCTCCAACTCTAGCAAGTTCTAACATTTCCATATATGAAATCTGGTTTAATTTTGAAGGTTTTTCAATAATTCTTGGATCAGCGGAGTATACTCCATCTACATCTGTATAAATATCACATCTTTCTGCCTTTAATGTAGCTGCTAAAGCTACAGCTGATGTATCAGAGCCGCCTCTACCTAAAGTTGTGATTTCATTATCGGGGGTTACTCCCTGAAATCCTGCAACTATGACTATTTTTCCTTCATTTAAGTAACCTTGCATTTTATCAGGTTTAATATCTAAGATTCTAGCTTTAGAGTGTACTTTTTCTGTTATAATTCCAACTTGTCCAGCAACTAGACTAATAGCGGGATAACCTGCTTCTTGAATCGCCATTGCTAAAAGTGCTATGGATACTTGTTCTCCACTTGAAAGAAGCATATCCATTTCTCTGCTACAAGGCTTCGAAGTGATTTCGCCTGCTAGACTAACTAAATAATCAGTAGTATGTCCCATAGCAGATACAACAACAACAACTTGATGACCCTTGTCATATTCCCTAGTTACGGCCTTAGCGACATTTTTAATTTTTGTTGAATCAGCTACAGATGTTCCGCCGAATTTCTGTACAATAATGCTCATAAGTATCCGCTCTCTTTTTACACTCTGACGTTATTTTACTAATCCCATAAAATCGTTAATACTTTTGTGGTAATTAAGTTTAATTAAACTTGCATTTAAATAATTATATATAATATCACGGTAATGCGGATAAGTCTCAAGTAATTTTCTGTATTCGTTTTCAAAAGTTACAAAGTCACCGAGTCGTGCTTTTACATATGCACTATTAGCCATACTTTCCACGTGTTCCGGCTGGATATTAAGAGTTTTATTTAAGCATTCAAGGGCATTATGATAATATGCTGAATTACCGGTATTGTCTGCAAATTCGATATATGTCACTCCTAACATAAATATAGCTGTTATATTACTAGGATTTTTAAGTAATACCTCATTATAAGTACTTATTGCTTCATTGAATTTCTTTAATCTGATTAATACTTCACCTTTTCCAATATATGCAGTACTTGCATCAGGATCTATTTTGATAGCATTATCAAATTTTTCAAGAGCATCTTTAAATGTTGATTCTTCTTTTGAAAGAATTACACCATATATTGTGCTGATATTGCTTGAATTTGGATTTTTTCTATATGATATGCGCATGTTTCTTATTGCTTCTTTATTGTTACCAGTTTCACTCAGTATAACTGCAAGGTTTACATATGCGTCTATATTATCAGGATCAGCTTCGATTGTTTTATTGTAATGTTTCATAGCATTATCGTAATCGCCCAGGCTGTTATAAGTTACAGCTATCAAATAATGTGCATATGAATTCTTATTTGATGCTTTGATAGCGTTTTTATAGCATTCTATTGCTTTATAATGATCTTTTAATATGTTGTAAATAGATCCTAGCTTTAAGTAAGCATCGCCATTACGTGGATCGAGAGTAATTGTTTCTTCTAATAAGCCTATCGCTTTTTCATGTTCACCTATTTCTGCAAGGGATATTGCTAGATGATACAAAGTAATTGGTTTTTTTTCTTGCAGATTTAAAACTTTACTAAATTTTGCTACAGCTTCAAAGTGTTCGCCGTATTTTTGTAGAGTTATACCCCAGGCCAAGTATAATTCAGGGAGATTTGAGTTTATACTTTCAGCTATTTTATAGCATTCTAGAGCTTCATCAAATTTACTTAATGAGGTTAATATTTCTCCCAGATAAATATGTGTTTCTACTTTTACAGGGTTGATACTCAGAGCTTGTTTTGTTTTTACAAGGGCTTCCTCGTATTTTTCAAGTCTCATTAAGGCTAAAGACCAATAATGAAATACATCAGCGTTATTGGGTTGTAAATTATTAACTGTTTCAAATCTTTCTATTGCTTCATTATATTTTTCTAGTTCTGTAAGTATAACACCCCAGAAAAACAATGCTTGTGCAGATTTAGGGTTTATAGTAAGAGCTCTTTTAAACTTGTCTTCTGCAAGAAGCTTTTTGTTTTGTTTTGCAAGAGCTACTCCCCACCCTATGTAAGTATCAATATCCTTAGGGTTTAATTTTATAGCCGTTTCATATTTTTTCTCGGCTTCATCCATATTACCAAGTTCAGCCAGAGCTGCAGCCCACAATGAGTAAGCTCTTGAATATTCCTGATCAATTTTAATTGCTGCAATAAATTTTTCTATTGCTTCTTCATATTTTCCTTTTTTAGCCAGAGCAATTCCCCAATTAGTAAAACTATCAGGGTTTTTAGGGCCCATATGGCTTGATGACTCAAATTTTTCAATAGCCTGATCTATATCGCCAGAGTTAGCAAGAAATATACCCCAGTTAACAAAGGCTTTAGAGGGAATATAGGTATCTTTTGAAGCTATTTTATATTCAGTTACAGAGTCATTTAGCTTAGAAACTTTATTTAGTATTTTTTTAAAGTGATCAAACATTTTAAACCAGCATGTCAGCTACTTATAACTTTCATATTATATCAGATAATACTAATTTAGGATAATAATCTTGAATTTAATCAGATATTTTTATGTATTGACCTAAAAGCATTTATCTATTTTCTGGAAATATTTTTTAAAGTATACGATAATTATATTAGTAAAAAGCCTATTTTAGCTGGATAATTATCGTTTTTATGTTTATCAATTGAAGACTGGGTAATATAGTAACCCGGGTCATTGTTATTATTTATACGTAACAAGAGAGTCATGAGGTGTAAAGTTATGAAATTTTCTAAGGAAGTTCAAGAAAAATTGCTTGCTCCATTCGATGAGTCAGCAGTGAAATTTAAACCGACTGTTGTGAGAGATGGTAAAGCGCTTGCTCTGGCATATGTAGATGCCAGAACTATACTTGACAGGCTAGACGAGTTAGTTGGAGTTGAAAATTGGCACGATGAGTACGAAGTCATTTCGCCAAAACAAGTAGTCTGTAAACTTACGATTAATGGAGTTACAAAGTCAGATGCAGGAGAAGCTCAGGATAGTGAGAAAGAACCGCTTAAGTCAGCCGTATCTGATTCTTTGAAAAGAGCCGCTGTTAAGTTCGGTATTGGCAGATATCTTTATAGACTACCAAAAACCTGGTGCAAGTATGATAGTGCAAGAAGTGAATTCATTGAAACCCCGGATATGAAAGGTGGAATTGTCTCAACATCAAAGCATGAATCCTACAAAAATGTTAAAAAGGCTGATTCTATAGAAATTAAAAAAGATGAAGCAGATGTGCCAATTCCAGAGTGCGCTTCTTGTGGTGAAAAAATCACAAACAGAGTAGCTATCTTTTCTAAAAAGTACTATCAGAAATCACTTTGCATGAAGTGTCAAGCTTCCAGTATGGAAGAAAAAGAAGCAGTTGCTTCACAAAATTAAAAAACAGAATAAAAATCCCCAAAAGTTTGGGGATTTTTATCTTTTTGTACTTGTTATATTATTGTAAAGTCCGAAAAATTCTAAATTGGAAGGTTAATAATGGATAGAATAGTAGAAGTATATACAGGTGCATATGCCAGCGGAAAATCTGAGATTTCTATCAACAGAGCAATTATGTTACATAAAGAGACAGATTCTCCAGTTATATTAGTAGATCTTGATACAGTTGAGCCTGCGTACACATTAAGACCAATTAAAAAAGAAATAGAAAAATACGGTGTCAGGGTAATTACTCAAGAAAGTTATTTTGGGCTTGGAGAAGCTGGCAATACTATTACAGGTGAGCAGATGAATTGTCTTTCTAACCCTGGAAATATAGTTATTGATGTTGGTTATGGTGTTGGTGGACTTGATATTCTTGAAGTTATTAATGGTATAGATAAGGAAAAAAATCTTAAAATCTATATAGTGATAAATACTTCTAAGCATGAGACATTAAATGTTCAGGATATTATTGATTATGTAAAGTGGAGTGCCGGTACTGGTGATCAGGAGTGGAAGAAATTCAATGGCATAATTAGCAATGCTCACTATGGTGATGAAACAACCAGTGAAGATGTAATAAATGGCTTAAGAAAAATTCAAAAAGCAGCAGAGGAGTTAAAGATTCCTATAATTGCTTTAACTGTGTCAGAAAAACTTTATCCTGAATTTGGAGCAGACTTTGAAGGCATACCTGTGTGGTCATTAAAGAGGTTTATGCCAAAGGCTTTATGGTAACAATAAATTAAAAGAGACACTTTTAAAGTGTCTCTTTTAATTTTCAGATTAACTGATTTGTATTTCCCCAACCTTCAAGCCAGTAACCACCTTCATTTATAACTTTAGTATAATATATGAAATTTATGTTCTCATCAATCTAAGAGTCAATATTTTTTCTAGACCACTTGGTCAATCATTGGTATGAATAGGATTTTACTCCAGATAATTTTGTTTACCACTTAGCTTGGTAACACCCCTTTTGCTGCTATTAATAAATTCTATAAGTTGATCTATGTACTTATTAGATGGAATTTCTTCTCTTATTCTCTCAATAGCTTGATTAGTATTGAGATCAGAGAACCAAATAAGATTAAATGCTTTTTTAAGGTTTGTTCTTTCTTCAGGCGTAAAACCACGACGCTTTAGTCCTATTGTGTTAATTCCAATAATTCCAGCAGGTCTACCTTCTGTCTTTGCATAAGGTGGCAGATCTTGCCTTGTAGCTGAGAATCCACCTATTATAGCCATTTCGCCAATTCTTACATTTTGATGAATTACTACCATGCCACCAATAAAAGCATAATCACCAACCAATACGTGTCCTCCAAGGGTAGCTAAATTAGCAAGTATGGCATTATCTCCTACTTGACAGTTATGCGCAATATGTGCACCTGTCATTAGCATACAGTTATTACCAACTTTAGTTATATTACCCTCGCCTGATGCTCTATTTACAGTGGCATGCTCCCTTATCTGGCAGTTTTCGCCAATAATGACTTTAGTAAATTCACCTTTGTATCCTAAATCCTGAGGTGCAGTGCCAATAACAGCTCCTGTTGAAATAATAGTATTTTTACCAATTTCACTATTCTCAATATAAGCCTGAGGATAAATTTCTACACCAGATTCAAGTTTTGTATTTGGTCCTATGACTGCATAAGCGTTTATTTTAACTCCGTCTGCAATTTCTGCTGATGGGTCAATAATTGCACTTGGATGAATATTTACCACCATACCTACCTCATTTTATTTTGTTATTGAACTATAGAGCACATTAATTCTGCTTCTAACACTAATTGTCCATCAACTTCAGCTCTGCATTTTGTTTTTACAATAGGGCCTTTAAGTCGAGTAACTTCTGAATAAAGATCCAATTTATCACCAGGAATTACAACTTTCTTAAATCTTACACCATCGATTCCTGCAAATAGTGCTAATTTTCCTTTGTATTCAGGTAATGTCATTACAATTCCTGCACTTAATTGAGCTAACGCTTCTACCATTAATACTCCAGGCATAATTGGTCTATTTGGGAAGTGTCCCATAAATTGTGCTTCGTTCATTGTAATATTTTTATAGCCTTTAACGTGTTTGCCAGGAACGCACTCAGTAATCCTATCTATTAATAAGAAAGGGTATCTGTGTGGAATGAGATTCATTATCTCAATAATGTCCATACTTAATGGTTTTACATCTTCACTTGTTGACATGCCGTTTCCTCCATATATTTTTGTTGTATGACTTTTGCAAATTCTACGTGTGTTTTATGTCCTGCTTCACGCGCAACTATGTGTGCTTTAAAATGAAGAGGATTAAGTTCTAGTAATTGCAAATCTCCTATTAAGTCTAATATTTTATGTTTTATAGGTTCATTGGTTGATCTTAATTCTGTTGTATAACCTGTTTCTGTTAAGCCTATAGTGTTATCGATATTAACACCTAAAGCAAATCCAGCCTGTTGGAATTTTTCCAGATCTTTTAGATATCCAAAAGTTCTAGCTTCGATTATTTCATTTTGATTATCAGATGAATCCCAGGTGTACCATTTTTCCTCTAAGTCTGTATGGTCAAAGTTTACATAATAACTTACTTTTAAACTTTCTGATGGTAGCATAACTAACTCTGAATGCGAAGAAGTAAGATTAATTGGTTCTGTTATATTTATAGAATTTGCATTATGATTTGTTTCTATTCCTGCACTTTTAAATGCTTCTACCCATTTAAGCGCACTCCCATCAAGTATAGGAAGTTCAGAAGAGTTCATATAAACATTTAGGCTGTCAATTCCTGTAAAAGCACAGGCTGACATAAAATGTTCAACCACTCTAACTTGCTTGTCCTGAGTTCCTAAAACTGTGCAATGTAGAGTTGATATTACATTATCAAGACAGGCTCTTATTGCTATTTCAGAATTGTCTGGATAGAAATAAACCCCTTTTTTATTTGACGGGGCTATTTTTACCGTGCATTCCTTGCCATCCATCAGGCAAATTCCAGTTATCTCGACTTCATTTAATGTAGTTGTCATTATTATTTCTCTTGTTTTAATGCTTCAATTTCTTGTTTCAGTTCTTTAACCTGCTTCATTAAAGAGCTTATATCTTTAAATGCTTTTAGCTGTCTTACAAATTCTTTTCTCGGCACAGCTGGAGAACCCATTACAATACTTTTTTCAGGAATATTTTTACTAACTCCTGACTGAGCCATTAGTATAGAATCTGACCCAATTGTAATATGATCAGCAATGCCAACTTGTCCGGCTAATACTACTCTATCACCGATTACAGTACTTCCAGCAATACCAACTTGTGAGACAACCAAACAATTTTCTCCGATTTTACAGTTATGAGCTATCATAACTAAATTATCGACTTTTGTGCCTTTACCGACAATTGTATTTTCTAATGTACCTCTATCAATGGTGGCGTTAGCACCAATTTCTACGTCATCATGAATTATAACTGAGCCAAGAGAAGGGATTTTATATATTTTCTGCTGGGAAAAATCTCCATCAACTTTGCCTTCTTGTTTAGCAGTTTCGATAGTATTTGGAGTTTCTGTAACAAAACTAAATCCGTCACCCCCAACACTGGCTCCCTGATTGATAATTACATTATTGCCAATACTAATAAAGTCGCCTATATTTACTCCGGGGTGGAATAAACAGTTATTTCCTATTTGTGCTTTTTTTCCAATATATACGTTGGCTAAAATTTTTGTATGATCACCAATTATAGTTCCTCTGCCTATTACAACATTTGGACCAATTGAAACATTTTGTCCAACTTGTGCTTCCGGGTGTACTACAGCTGTTGGATGAATGCCTATAGGTGCATCTGGTGGAATATAGAATAAATGCAGCAATTTCATCATTGCAAGACGTGGTCTTTCAACCTCAATGGTGGAAATATTTTCCAACGAAACACCAAACGGAACTAAGGCTGCTTTAGCTTTTGATTGTGCTAAATTTTGAATTTCTTCTTCTGATAAAGCAAGAGCTAAAGTTTCTTCATCAGCTAATTTTGGTGGTGAAATTCTTTTAATTACGATATTTTCCTCTACCTGGTTTAAAATTCCCCCGATAATTTGGGTAATTTCATTTAATGTGTAAGTTTTAACTTCGTTCAAAATTTTACTTCCCATAATCTCAATTCCAGTTTTGCATATTCAACATTACTTAATTATATTATGAAAATTTTATGACTAAAAAAATTTTTTAACAAGAAGTGTTTACTTATTATAAACCTAAATAGCCTATTATCAATGATAGTAGGCTATTTAGGTTCAGAGTCTTTTATTAATTTTTAGGCGTATTTTTCCAATAATTCAAGCTTTTTTTGTTTTTTCTGCTTCATTTATATTTTCAATTCCTTTAATTAAAGCATCAGGATTAAAAGAAATACTGTCTATTCCTTGATTTACAAGAAATTTTGAAAATTCCGGGTGGTCACTTGGAGCTTGTCCGCAAAGTCCTATGGGAGTATTTGTTTCTTTAGCTTTTTGTATTACTTGTGAGATTAATTCTTTGCTGGCTTCATCATCTTCGTGGAATAAATCACTTACAATTTCAGAATCTCTGTCTATTCCAAGTGTTAACTGAGTTAGATCATTTGATCCAATAGAAAATCCGTCGAAGATTTCAGAAAACTCTTTTGCAAGAATCACATTACTTGGAATTTCTACCATGACGTAAATTTCAAGATTATTTTCTCCTCTTTTTAAACCAAATTCTTCCATTACTTCAATCACTTTTTTGCCTTCATCTAGTGTTCTACAAAATGGAATCATCAATTTAACGTTTGTTAGTCCCATATCATCTCGAACAATTTTCATGGCTTTACATTCAAGATGAAATCCTTCTTTATATCTTTGATTGTAGTATCTTGATGCACCTCTAAATCCTAACATTGGATTATCTTCTTTAGGTTCAAATTCATGACCGCCAATTAGGCTTGCATATTCATTAGTTTTAAAGTCAGACATTCTTACAATAACGTCGTTTGGATAAAATGCCGCAGCTATAGTAGCTACAGCTTGTGATAATTTGTCTACAAAGTAATCTTCTTTATTTTCATATCCACGAGTAAGTTCTTCTATTTGGAGTTGGATCTTTTCGTTTTTTAACTCGTTAAATTTCACAAGTGCCATAGGGTGAATTCTTATTGCATTATTAATTATGAATTCAAGCCGCATTAGTCCTACACCGCGATTTGGCAAAAATGATAAATTAAAAGCCTGTTCCGGATCTCCAAGAATTAGCATAACTTTTGTTTTTGGCAATTTTATATTTTTAACATCGACTTCCTGTTCTTCCCAATCCAGAATTCCCTGATAGACAATTCCATTTTCACCTTCCACACAAGAAACCGTTATTTCTTCGCCGTCTTTAATAGTTTTAGTTGCGTTGCCTGTACCAACTATTGCAACTACTCCTATTTCTCTTGCAACAATTGCAGCGTGACTAGTCCTTCCACCTTTGTTGGTAACAATGGCAGATGCCTTTTTTAGAATCGGATCCCAATCAGGATTTGTCATATCTGCTATAAGGACTTCTCCAGGTTGGAGCTTGCCTGATTCATCAGGAGAGTTCAAAATCCTTGCTTTTCCTGATGCAATCTTACTGCCTACACTTCTACCTTCAGCTAAAATTCTTCCTTTTTCTTTCAATGAGTAAGTATGAACTTTGTAATGATCTTTTTTTGCGGCGTGGACAGTTTCAGGTCTTGCCTGAACTATAAATAATTCTCCTGAAATTCCATCTTTAGCCCATTCTATATCCATCGGGCGCTTATAGTGCTCTTCGATGGTCATAGACCATTTGGCAAGTTTTTCTATTTCTTCATCAGATAATATATACTGATCTCTTTTTTCTTCAGGAGTATCTATATTTATAGTTGTTGCGCCTAATTTAGAAGATTCATTTTCTGCATCTTCTGTATAAACCATTGTTTTAGACTTTGAACCAAGAGTTTTTGAGATAATAGCCTTTTTACCCATTTTTAATGATGGCTTGAATATATAAAATTCGTCTGGATTTACGTTTCCTTGAACCACATTTTCACCCAATCCCCAGCTGCCTGTTAAGAATATAACTTTTTCAAAGCCAGTTTCTGTATCAATAGTGAATCCTACACCTGCACTGGCTTTATCTGCTCTTACCATTTTTTGTATCCCGATTGACAGGGCTACTTTCATATGCTCAAAATCGTTATCCTCCCTATATTTGATAGCTCTATCAGTAAAAAGCGAAGCATAACAACGTAAACATGCCTCTATTAACTCATCTTCACCTTTAATATTGAGAAAGGTTTCTTGTTGTCCTGCAAAGCTTGCGGTTGGCAGGTCTTCTGCTGTTGCACTACTTCTTACTGCTACTTGGATTGGTTCTTCATATTTACT
>Ga0156398_1014_pt1 | contig 17484 bp, 17 predicted proteins | sample RifOxyA3_FD_108042 | JGI IMG/M metagenome (GOLD analysis project Ga0156398, IMG submission 108042) | Candidatus Melainabacteria bacterium RIFOXYA12_FULL_32_12 | reverse complement strand
GTCGGTGATAAAACTGACAGCAGCTCCTTACAAATAACCTCAAACGGACAAAAAGTCGCAATAATAGGCTCAGGGTGTGCCGGGATTTCAGCAGCAGCAGATCTGGCAAAATCAGGTTATCAAGTAACTGTATTTGAGGCCCTTCACGCTCTTGGTGGAGTTCTAAGATATGGTATTCCTGAATTTAGATTGCCAAGAACTGCTTTAGACAGAGAAATTAATTCTTTAAAACAAATTGGTGTAGAGTTCAAAACAAATGTAATTATAGGCAAATCTCTTACCATTCAGGATTTATTTTCTGATGGTTTTGAGGCCATATTTGTTTGTAGTGGTGCCGGATTGCCTAAAATGCTTAATATATCTGGTGAAAATCTAAATGGAGTATACTCAGCTAACGAATTTTTGACTAGGGTTAACTTAATGAGAGCTAATAGGTCTGAATATCCGACTCCTATCAGGGGTGGCAGAAAAGTTGCTGTTGTAGGAGGTGGAAATACAGCCATGGATGCGGCTAGAACAGCAAAGAGAATCGGTTTTGATGAAGTAACCATTGTATATAGAAGATCTGAAGCTGAACTTCCTGCAAGAAAAGCTGAAATTGAGCACGCTAAAGAAGAAGGTGTAAATTTCTTACTATTGCATAGTCCTGTCGAGATTACAGGTTATGAAGGTTATGTGTTAGGAATGCAGCTTCAGGTAATGGAACTTGGCGAACCTGATGCAAGTGGAAGAAGGAAGCCAATTCCAACAGACAAAACTGTAAATATTGAGGTTGATACAGTTATAGTTGCGCTTGGTACAAATCCAAATCCAATAATTCAAAAATCAGCTCTAGAAGAAGGTTTAAACCTGGATGTTAATGCAAAAGGATATATAATAATAGATCCTGAAACTGGTCTAACATCTATTCCAGGTGTTTTTGCAGGTGGAGATGTAGCTCCTGTAGGTGAATCAAATGCAATAAATGCAATGGGAGCAGGTAAAAAAGCTGCAAAAGCTATAAATGAATACCTTGAAAAACAGAAAACCCTATCCCATATAAATAATTAAGTAAGTAATTCTATAGTTAAAAAGAGTGTGATCTTTAAAAATCACACTCTTTTTGATTTCCAATAAAATTAAGGTTTTTTATTCTATAATGAATTAAGTAAATAAGCTTGGTAATACTATTTTGCATTCAATAAAGTATATTTATTCCGTCACTGTGAAAATTGCTTCGCATTTTCAAGGTTCCTCCATAAACATACTTTATTTTCATACTCGATAGACTGCGAATTAGTATAAGGGTTGGGTATGGCTGGTTTAATACTGTTTATAATATCTTTTTGTCTGGTATTGTCTTCATCATATTTTTTAGCCAGCGGGGTAAAATCAAGAAGGTTTGAGAACTCAATTATTTATCTGATTTTGATACTGGTATCTCAAATAATTGTTAGCTTTGAAATACTCTCCATAATCAAACAAATAACCTCAATAAATGTACTATTTTTCAATATAATTACATTTGTTTTCTCAATTTATTATTGGAAATACAAGAAATCTCCCCATATTGATTTTCAAGAAGCCAGATTAATAAAAGATAAAATCATTAGTGCTATTAAGAAAGATAAGATATTACTTTTACTTGCTATATTTTTTATATTTTCAAGCTTAATTGGCTTATTTCTTACCTTTATCGCTCCAACTAATTCCTGGGATAGTATGGCTTATCACCTTGCTCGAATTGGATTTTGGATTCAGAATCAAACCCTTGCTCATTTTGAGACAAGCTCAATCAGACAAATTATCCTTCCTATAAATTCAGAAATCTTAATACTCTGGTCGATGGTGTTTTTAAAAAGAGATTATTTGTCTATATTTCCACAATATTTGGCTTATCTTGGCTGTATATTTACCATTTTTACTTATTTAAGGTACCTAAAAGTATCAACTAGAAGAATATTATGGACAATATTTATACTTGCATCATTTCCCGCTGTTATTTTAGAATCTACAAGTGCTCAAACTAATTTATTGGTTGCTTTTTTCTTGCTTGTTTCTCTATATTTGTTTATTTACGGTGTTAAAGAGAATAGCAAAAAAGCTCTTATATTTTCAGCTATAGCTTTTAGTATTGATTTAGGGATCAAGACATCTGTAGTCTTCTTCGTACCTATATTTGGCATAATCTATCTTCTAATATCTGCTAGAGAGAAAAAAAAGCTATTTTATAAACCAATTACAGTATTTATAGCTGCTTCTATTCCTGCATTCTTGATTCTTAGCTCATATAATTACATCCTTAATTATATTGATTTTGGAAATTTCTTAGGCACAAAGTTTTATGTCTACAGGCATAGTATATCTCTATGTTTCAAAGCGTTTACAGCTAATCTAATAAGATATTTATTAATATTTGTTGATTTTACAGGAATAGATGCCGCAAACAAACTTACTCCCTATTATATAGATATAAAAAATAGTTTGTTTCATATGTTTAGCTTAAAGAACTCTGATGGATTACTTTTTCTGGACATATCCAAGCCCAATACAATGATTCATGAGAGCTTAGCAAAGTTTGGTATTCTGGGTTTTATCCTACTTATACCTTTTATGCTTAAGTATAGTTTTATAAAAATGACTCATAAAAAAGATAAAATGTTTTATATCAGCTTAACAGGGCTGATTACTATAGGCTTTTTACTGACAATTTCTACATTAATGGGATTTTGTATTTGGAATAACAGATATTTATTATCAGCAGTTGTATTAAGCTCTATACTTCTGGCTTTAAGCTATAATCGAAAAATAACTCTCCAAAAGAGCATTATTACTTTAGTTATTATTTTTAATTATTCTGTAATACCTGTTTCAAACGTATCAAAACCCTTCTTGCAAGTTTGTCAGACCTTATTTGAGTATAATTTCACTGATTTTAGAAATGTTATCAGACTGAGAGATGAAGCCCATTTCCAGGATAAAATGTACTTTTATCCTATAATTAAATATCTTGAAGAAACTATTCCTGATAACTCAAAAGTAGGCTTGATATTTTCCGATGATGACTGGTATTATCCACTGTTTGAAGAAAATCCAACCTGGAAAATTTATCCTTTAAGATACGAATTATTAGTAAAAAAAGAGAATTACAATGATTATGACTTCCTAATATTTAGTGGAACAAAACAAAATATTGAGATGATAAATGATAAAGGAATAATCTTTAATTACACTGTTAAAGATAATAAGCTTATTCCTATTAAAAATAAAAAACCTTTAATTATATATTATGATAAAAAGACAAAGCCCATTATTTCTATTTCAGAAAATCCTGTTTATTTGATTAATATTATTGATCTTGCAGATATTCCAATTAATTTTAAATTAATTAAAAGAGTAGATGTAATCACAGAAAACTCTATCTTAAATAAAGAAGAAAAAAAGTGTACTTATTTTATTTATAGAAAACTCTATTAAGGTATATTATGAATATCCTGACTAAAGACTTTTATAATAGAAAAACTCTATGCGTAGCTAAAGAATTGCTCGGATCTAAGCTATCAAGAAGAGTAGGGAAACAAGTTCTAAGTGGAATTATAGTTGAAACAGAAGCTTATACTCAAGATGATCCTGCCTGTCATACCTTCAAAGGTAAAACTCCTAGAGCTATAACTTTATTTTATCAACCGGGAATTGCCTACGTTTATTTTATATACGGCATGTATCATTGTTTTAACGTAGTAACTGAGCCTGAAGATACTGCGGGTGCTGTCTTAATAAGGGCTTTAGAACCCATAACCCCTGTTCAAAATACAAATGGGCCAGGAAAACTATGTAGAGAATTAAACATAACTAAAGAACTTAATGCAGTTGACCTTACAAGCCCGAATTCAGATATCTGGATAGAAGCAGGAACTAAAATTCCAGAAAACAAAATAATTACGACAACAAGAATTGGAATAAAGTTAGCAGCTGACTATCCCTGGAGATTTTATATAAAAGATAATCCTTTTGTGTCCAAGAAATAATCCTCTTCATAAAGGTTTTAAGATGTTGCTTGTTCAATTTTTTGGGGAACAATATTTTCCACTTTTATCAGTTTTTGGTTCTTTTCATATTCCCATAATTTAATTATGGCAATGCTTTCATACATTCCCCATAAAAGAGCTACAATAAATCCATGTAAACCATCTTTATATCCACTTTTAAGGAAATATCTCTTTATAAATTCGCCAAATGGTCTCAAAATCAGGTATTTTAGTGAAAATTTAAATCCTCTTTTTGCCATTTTCTCAAGTTCTAATGTTGTATATGTGTTTGTACGAGATATAAATGAAGCAACAGAGTCATAATTATAATGAATAATAGCTAATTCCTCACGCTTTGGATCAATTTTATACTCTACTCCTCTTATTTCATCAGGAGTGCAGTGAACATGTTTGCTGAATGACACATTGCCTCTACGGAAAAATCTCAATATACAGTTTGGATATAATGAGCGCATAAATTTTCCAAAAACATAATTTTTTCTTGGAATCAAGAAAACATCAGGACAATCAGGTTTTTGGGTTTCTTCTCTTAAATAGTCCAGCAGTTCTTTAGTTATTACTTCATCTGCATCAACCACTAATACCCAATCCTGAGTGGCATGGCTTAGAGCATAATTCCTTGCAGGATCAGCAAAGCCAACATTTTCGTGATAAATAATTTTGCAGCCATATTTTTGAGCAATTTCTATCGTTCTATCATTACTATACATATCACATATAATAACTTCTTCAACAGAACTGACAGATTGCAAGCATTCTTCAAGATATTTATCTGCATTATAAGTATGTATTACTACTGATATGCCCATTCACCCACACTCCTGACACTTATAAAATTCTTATTATCTGTAAAAATTAGAATATATCAAGATTTTACAATTTAAGTTTTTATTTTACTAGATTCTGTATTTTATCTCAAATTCATCAAATATATTTTTCTTATAAATATTTACTTTTTATTTATAAAATACTAAAAATGTATGATATTTTTTAAAAGCTGTCATTTAATAATTAAAATAGATCATAGTAACTTATTTATAAAAAAGCAGAAATAAAGTTTAATTCTTTAATTAAAGTGGGGAGTCTAAAATGTCTGACTATTTTTGCATATTTGCAGGTGGGGGAGTAAGAGGAACAGCTTATCTTGGTGTTCTTAAAGCCCTTGAAGAATTAAATATTGATATAACAGGATATGCCGGATCCTCTGTTGGTGCTATTTTTGCTGCTCTTTATGCAGTAGGATATAATTACGAAGAGATAAATAACATTATTTTTAATACTCCTTTCGAGATTTTTAGGGATTTATATATTCCTATGGGGAAAGATTTTGGCTTATGTAAGGGGGAAAAACTATATTTCACACTTAAAAACCTTATAGAAACCAAGTTTTATGGAGAAAGATTTAACCCTAAAGGTAATGAACCTGTTACTTTTAAAGATATTAAGAGAGATTTAGTTATAATTACAACAAATATAAGCTGTACAACTTTCAAAGAGTTTAGTAAAAGCACAACTCCGGATGTTGAAATTGCTTATGCAATAAGAGCATCAATAAGTATACCCGGCTTCTTTAAACCTGTATGGGAAGATGGCAACTGTCTTGTTGACGGTGATATTATAAATAACTTCCCTATATGGACATTCTCAAAAAATCTAATATCAAGTACCAGTTCAAGAATTCTGGAATTTAGGCTTGAAGGAGATAGACAGGAAAGGAAAATAAGTAACCTGTTTGATTATTTTGGCGCAATTCTTGATACTTCATATAATATTTCAACTGACATACTTATCAGTACTCATGGTCAGAATGATCAGATTGATATTATCAGTATTGATGCTGGTAAAACACAGGTAATTGATTTTAATATATCTAATGAAGATAAAAAATGGCTGGCACAAAGCGGTTTTATTTGTACCAAAAAATATTTCGAGATAAATCTTACTAAAAAGAAAAAATTTATGTTGAATATCTATCAACAGTTAGAGAAATATCTGGATAAGCTCAAACAAGAAGTTGCAAAAGATAAAATTAAAGACTCTCAAGTAACACTTGGCAATCTTTCTACATTCCTTTCTGAAAATGAGAGATTTATACATAAGAAAATATATGACAGAATCCTAAAAATCAGAAAGATTTATCTGGATAGCATGTCAACTATAAAGATTATAAATTTACAATTCCTTAGAAATAAGGATACTCTGGTTCCAAAACTTGAAAGAGGTCTGAAACACGTAAAAACACACATTCAGGAATTGGAAACAGACTTATATAATCTAACTGAATATAATAATGCTGAAGAAGAAACTCTAAAAGTCTAGACTTTCATAGGCATTTAGGTTTCTGTCATTAAGGACAGGGAACTCTTCTCTGAGTTTTCTAACCATATCAAGGTCTATTTCTGCCATCATAACTGCTTCTTCACTCCCTGTTGATGCAATTGTATCACCCCAGGGATTAATTATCATTGAATGACCAAGATTCACCCTTGCTCCATTCGTTTTTCCTACTTGATTAACAGAAATAAAATATACCTGATTCTCTATTGCCCTTGCTTTATTTAATGTTATCCAGTGTTCTAGCCTTGGATAAGGCCAAGCAGCAGGACAAACTATTATTTCTGCACCTGAATAAGTTAAGGCTCTATATAACTCAGGAAATCTTAAATCATAACAAACGCTAAGTCCTATTTTGCCAATATCTGTATCAACCACAACACTTGAATTACCAGGAGTAATAAAATCTCCTTCCTGGCTGCCATAGTATGAAAACATATGAATTTTATGATATTTACCGACTATATTTCCTGATCTATCGAATATTGCTGAGGTATTTCTGAATTTCCCGTCAGAACCTTCTTCTATATAACTTCCTGCGAGAATATTCGTTTTATATTTAGCTGACAAAAAAGACATCAATTCTGTCGTTGGCCCGCCTGAAACAGGTTCAGCCAGTTTTTGAAGGAGTTTTCCCTGACCAATACCACAATTAAAAACTTCCGGCAATATAACCAGATCTGGCTTAAACCAGCTGTTTTGTTCTATAAAATTCTCAACTTTATTAAGATTAGCTTCTTTATCTCCAATTTCAGGAGTAATCTGAATTCCTAAAACTCTAACTTTTTTTGTCATATTTTATTCTCAGTAAACTATAATTTTATATTTTATCAAATATTTCCTTACATTTGTGCCAATTATTTATAAGATCATTAAAATTATCAAGATTACTTATACCAGAATGAGTTAATTTTCGATAAAATATAGAAATGAAGCCCTGCATTCTGCTTACACCAAAGGTTAATACATATTTTATTCCTTAGAAATTATTCCGTAAGATAAACTCCTGCGCAGCCTGTACCTTCACTACCTTCACACGTATCCTCAACAAGAGGTCCTGATGGTATAAGTCTGTCTTCGTTGACAAAGAAAAAATACATATCTTTACCCCAGGTATTTGGACCTTTCATTCCGTTAACATCAACAAAAATCCTTCCACATTCTGGGAGTGTAGGTGCGCTATTTGAACAATTATAAGATACATCCCAATTAAAATACAAATTCATTCCGTTACTCAATACAGCACCAGCCTCACTCCCGTCAAACCACCAAGCTAGGTTTACAAATATTAATCCGTCATCTAATCTGTATCCTCCTCCTGAATACCAGCATTCTCCTTGTGTAGCTGCAGGATCGCAAATCTTAAGATAATTCATATAGCTTAGATATTCATCTCTTAATGAAGTAGGGCTTGTAAAAACACCACTTAAGGTATTTTTATTCTTTTGCTTTATAAGCATAGTAACTTGCGTTAAATCTTTATAAGCTTTTTTCAGGCTTGTCTTATATTGCTGTTCTCGGATACCTATATATACTCCAGGTATAACTAATGCAGATACAACTCCAACTATTCCTAATGCTACAAGTACTTCTGCTAATGAAAAACCTGTTAATACAGTTCCAGTAGTTATTAAACCAGTAACAAGAGTTTGTGGAATTTTATACTCTGATTTATCTGTAATATTTGCTGAAGATGTTAAAATCTTCTCTATCGGAGTATATATATTCTCTATTTCAGGGCTATTAAGTGTTATATATGGGTAAAATCTTACATATGCAAAGCTAACTATGAGAATTAATATTATTGATAACTTTTTCATTATACACCTTACGCAATTTATACAGCTTCATTATAAAGCTATTTTTCTGTCTAAACAATATATAAATAAATTGCTGTCATTATTACGTTGAGAAAATCTGAAGCCATTATTTATTGAGTAAGTTCTATGGTTTTTTGGTAAAATTCCTGCATTTAGTGCTGTTTTAATCATAAATCTTGTTATAAACTAAATTTCTATAAAATATATATGGAGAAATAATTATGAAATTTGATACAATAGCCGTTCATGGGGGGCAGGGAGTTGATACAGATACTCATTCACGAGCTGTTCCTATATATCAGACAACTTCTTATGTTTTTGAGGATTCACAATATGCAGCAGACTTATTTAGCCTGAAAAAGGCAGGTAATATCTATACAAGACTAATGAACCCTACCACTGACGTTCTTGAAAAGCGTATTGCGCTCTTAGAAGGTGGGATCGGAGCTCTTGCAGTGTCATCCGGACAAGCTGCAACAACTCTTGCTTGTCTTAATATTGCAAAAGTAGGAGATGAAATAGTTGCCTCCTCATCTTTATATGGAGGAACTTATACTCTATTTGCAAATACTTTTGCTAAAATGGGTATAAAGGTTAAATTCGTTGATTCTGACAATCCAGAAGACTTTGAAAAAGCTATTACAGATAAAACCAGACTTATTTTTGCAGAAAGCATTGGAAACCCCGGGTTACGGGTTTTAGATTTTGAAAAGTTAGCTGATGTTGCACATAAACATAATATCCCGTTAATTATTGATAATACTGTTGCCACACCATATCTCTTTAGACCGTTTGATTATGGTGCAGATATTACTGTTTATTCAGCTACAAAATTTCTTGGAGGGCATGGGACATCTATTTGTGGTTTAATAGTTGATTCAGGCTGTTTTCCTTGGGATAAAGCAGATAAATTCCCTGAATTAACTGAGCCTGATCCAAGCTATCACGGTATTACCTATACAAAAGAATTTGGACAGGCTGCTTATATAGTTAAAGCTAGAACACAATTATTAAGAGATTTAGGGCCTGCTGTGAGCCCGTTTAACTCCTTCTTAATCTTACAGGGTATAGAAACATTACCTTTAAGAATAGAACGTCATTGTAGCAATGCTGTTAAAGTTGCTAAATTTTTAAGTGAGCATAAAAATGTAAATTGGGTTAATTATCCTGGTCTTGAAAGTCATCCAAGCTATCAGATGGCTAAGAAATATCTTCCTAAAGGTCAGGGAGCTATAATTGGTTTTGGAATCAAAGGTGGAATGGAATCAGGAATTAAGTTTATCGACAATGTTAAATTATTATCCCATCTTGCAAATATTGGTGATGCAAAGTCACTTGTAATACATCCCGCCAGTACAACTCATCAGCAATTGACAGAAGAAGAGCGTATTTCAACTGGTGTGACAGAAGACTTTATAAGACTATCAATAGGCATTGAAGATCCTGATGATATTATTGCAGATATTGATCAAGCTCTTACAATGGCAAAAGAGTAGTAAATCTTATTAGTAAATTCAAGCTATTAAATTTCTATCTGAATCGTAGAAATAAGCAAATAATTCAGAAATCTACTATTTTTTTATTAAAAATATGAAATTTTATGATAATATAAATAAAGAAAGGTTTCTGGATTATGATTATTAACAATGATCTATGTATCATAGATAAAATTTGGAATGTTAATAAAATTCGGGATATAAGCAAGTCTTCTTACCAGGATGATTTTTCAAAGACAAAAATTTCTCAGAATGAAATAGTTGATAAAGCAACTATTTCTAAAGAAGGCATGGAGCTATATAAACAGGATCAGGCTAATCAAATCAAGGATACAGAAAAAAATAAAGATTCAAACAATAATGATAAAGAACTTTCTAAGGAAGATAAAAAGAAAGTTGAAGACCTAAAAATAAGAGACAAAGAAGTTCGAAGCCATGAACAAGTTCATATGTCAGCAGCAGCTGGCCTTGTAGTTAAGCCAGCTCAATATGAATATGAGCAGGGGCCTGATGGACAGCGATATGCAGTAAGTGGCGAGGTCTCTTTGAATATTTCTAAAGGAAAAACCCCGGAAGAAACCATAGAAAAAGCCTAGAAAATTAAGAGTGCTGCTATGGCACCGGCTAAACCATCAACACAAGATATGAAAGTTGCTCAGCAAGCAGACCGAATGATTAGGGAAGCACAAGCTGAAAAGAATTCTAACCAAAGCCAAGATATTGATGAAGAAAACATTACAAAACAGGCTTATTCGGAAACTGATAAAACTATAAAACTACAGCCTGAAAATGAAGAGGACTTTTCAAATCAAATTGGTAAATCTAAAAAATCAGTTTTAAAAAGCTTGATATAACTGAATTAAAGTTCTCAAAAACTATAAGATAGAGTGGCAGGGATGGGTTTCTGAGAATTTTGGCTGAAATTAATTAGCAATTCAAGTTAATAGAGTTTAAACATCGAAAATAGAAAATTTAGTTAAAAGAATTGCCCAAAGAGAGCTTTAAATAACCAACTAAAGCCCAAAATATGGTATGGGAGGAAATAAATATGATAAAACTTGTAGAAAAAGAAAAAAATTATATCTACATTGAAGCTAAAGATATGATAACTAAAGAAGATGTAGGAAATATTATTCCAGAATTTGAAGATTTGATTAAAAAATTTGGAAAAGTGAGAACTTTAATAGTCATGGATAAGGTTAAAGGGTATAGTCTTGAAGGATTTTTAGTTGATTTTAATTTTTATTTAAAACATAAAAATAATTTTGACTATACAGCTTTCGTTGGAGATAAAAAGCTTGAAAAGCACATTTTAAAGCTCTCAGAAAATATTATGCCTGGAAAAGTTAGATATTTTGATGTTTCTGAGTTAGATAAAGCTAAAGAATGGATAAAACAACAATAAAAATTTACATCTAAAAAGAGAGTTATCAATTGATAACTCTCTTTTAGCTTAACCTTAACTTAGTAAGAGTTTGAATAGCAAGCTTTACAAAGTACAGGTCTGTCATTAGATGGTTTGAAAGGTACTTGAGCGTCTGCACCACAATTTGAACATACTACATCGTACATTCTTTTTTGTTGGTATCCGCCGCCGCCTCTGCTACCGCCACCTTTTCTTGCGTTGCGACAAGGTTTACATCTTTTTGGCTGATTTGTTAGCCCTTTTGAAGCGTAAAATTCTTGTTCGCTAATTGTGAATTCAAAATCACAACCACAGTCTGCACATTGTAAAATGATGTCTTCGTATGCCATTATACTGGCCTCCTTTTGTTAGTCGATAGTTTTGAATGAGACCGAAATAATGGCTTACTTCAAAAACCTATCTATCTGTGTGTAACTCCCTCTTAGGGGATTTTTCAAGTCTCTTTAATATGTTTATAACATGCCAAAGATTCTAGTTATTAGACTAATTATAAACCAAAAAGTTCCTATAATGTCAAGTAGTTTTGTAGGGATTTTATTATTATGAAAAATTTTAACTAGAAAAAATTTAAATTTCACAAAGCCTGAAATTCTTTCAAAGAAAGGATCTTTGTGTCTTAAAAAAAGAAATAATGATAAAAATTAATTCAAACAAATTTATTAAAAATGTGCAAAAAAAATTATAAAATAAAAATCTTATCAAAAGAAAAAAAGTTGTAAATTAAATTTAAGGACGCAATAAAAAATACTTACGCATTTTTTATTGCTCGATTATTTGCTGGTTATAAGAAGTGCCAAAGACACATATATAAGGTTGAAATAGTTAAAGACTTTAATAGTGTGACTCAGTCACTTACAAAAATACCTATTGGAATGAGCTTACAATTTCGAAAACTCGTCGTTTTCGAAATTGTAAGCTCCCGCTTCGCATTTTTTCATCAAAATCCATAAGCATTTTTTTCGCTGTCCTTAAAATTATAAAAATCAGATAGATTAAGATTTTCTGCTTAAAAAGACTTCGCAATTTTGGCAGGACTTTTCACAAGCTTTTTGAGCTAATTCCCAGCATCTTTTTTCTCTTTCTTTTAAAGCAGCACAATTAATCCTAATTTCTGACGGACAATCTTTCAATTTCCAGCAAGGAACAAGCTCCAGAAGTCTCTTTAATCCTGGTATACTTAAGTTTTCGTCATGGATAAGTTTTCTTAAACACTCAATCCAATTTAAATCGTTCTGAGAAAAAAATCTTTTTCCTCCCTGTCTTGATGGAGAAATAAGTCCTTCAGCCTCATAAATCCTGAGAGTTCGTGGATGAACATCTAGAATTCTTGCTGCTACTCCCATAGGATAAACTGGTGAATTCTCATTAACCTGCATATTATTTCCTTACTTGCTCATATTAATAATAACACACAAATTTAAATTTATACTAGACTTGACAATTATAATTGTCAAGTTGTATGATTAAAGTAAATCTATCTGTGTTTTTTAGGAGTCTAATATGAAAATAGCAATTACCGCAAATGGTAAAGATTTAAATAGTAATGTAGATTTAAGATTTGGCAGAGCATTTGGCTTTATTATATACGATATGGATAACAGCACATTTGTTTTCATTGATAATGAACAAAATCTGGAATCTGCACAAGGTGCAGGAATACAGGCAGCACAGAACATTGTTAATCAAAATGTAGAAGCATTAATAACAGGACATTGTGGTCCTAAAGCATTTAAAATCCTATCAGTTGCAGGAATAAAAGTTTATACAGGTGCTGAAGGCTCTGTTAAAGAAGCCATTGAAAAATTTAAAAATAATGAATTACAAGAATCCCTCTCCCCTGATGTTGAGGGACATTGGTAAATTTATAAATCAAGAAAGGAGCAATTATGCCAAGAAGAGACGGTACAGGACCTTTAGGGTCAGGACCGATGACAGGTAGAGGATTAGGTAATTGTATTTCTTTTGGATTCCCTATTTTAGCTGGAGCTGTTGCAGGCTTTTGCTTTGGCAAAAGAAGAGGATGGAGAAATATGTTTAAATCTACCGGATTAACCGGCTGGCAAAGGGCTCATTTAGAGCAAGAAAAAGACACACCCGAACAGGATAAATAGATATTTATGAGAATAGCAGTAGCAAGTGGTAAAGGTGGTACAGGAAAGAGTACTGTATCAATAAATCTAGCCTGGATTCTCTCGAAACAGTATAAAAATGTATATTTACTTGATTGTGATGTAGAAGAACCTAATTGCCATATATTCTTGAAACCTGAATTACAGGAAGTGAAAAAAGTATTTTTGCCTGTCCCAGAAATAAATTCTGATTTATGTATAGGTTGTGGTAAATGTAGCAATCTTTGTGAATTTAATGCTTTAGCCTGTATAAAAGATAAAATAATTGTGTTTCCTGAACTCTGTCATGGCTGTGGGGGATGTATGCTTGTTTGTCCTGTTAAAGCAATTCACGAAACCGGTAGAGAAGTTGGGGTTATTGAAGAAGGTAAGATTGATAACCTAAACTTTATTCATGGCAAATTAAGAATTGGTGAGGCAATGTCACCTCCTTTAATTAAAGAAGTAAAGAGGTGTTTAAATAATTCTCAAATACAGATTTTAGATTGCCCCCCAGGGACTTCCTGTCCGGTTATAAGTGCGATTAGTGACACTGATTTTGTGATTCTTGTAACTGAGCCAACGCCTTTTGGATTGTATGATCTTAAATTGGCTGTAGATATGGTAAAGAAGATGGGTTTACCATTTGGAATTGTCATCAATAAATCTGGTAGTAACGATTATTTAATTGAAGAATATGCAAATATTGAACAGATTGAAATAATGGCAAAGATTCCTGATGATAGACTAATAGCAGAAGCCTATTCAAGAGGAGAAATTATTATAGAAACGCTTCCAGAATATAAAGAACTATTTTTTCCTCTTTTAACTCTTTTTAAAAAAGAGGTATCACGATGAAAGAACTTGTAATAATAAGCGGTAAAGGTGGAACAGGAAAAACAAGCATTGTTGGAGCATTTGCTGCTCTAGCTGAAAATAAAGTTTTAGTAGATTGTGATGTTGATGCTGCTGATTTACACTTAATACTGAATCCGGAAATAGAAACTAAAACTGATTTTTATTCAGGTAAAGAAGCTATATTAGATAGTGACAGATGCATTCAATGTGGTAAATGTATCGAATTATGCAGATTTAATGCCATATCAAAAGATTATGAGATTAATAGAATTAATTGTGAAGGTTGTGGGGTCTGTACTTATTTTTGTCCTAATGGTGCTATTGAGCTAAACAAGAAATTATCAGGTGAATGGTATATTTCAAATACAAGATTTGGCAAAATGGTACACGCTAAATTAGGTATAGCCGAAGAAAATTCAGGTAAACTTGTAACTACAATTAGAAATCAAGCAAGACTCATAGCTAATCAAAATAAAAATGAACTTATTATTGTTGATGGATCTCCAGGTATAGGATGTCCTGTAATAGCCTCAATATCAGGAGCAAATCTAGTATTAATAGTAACAGAACCAACTTTATCAGGACTTCATGATTTAGAAAGAGTTTATCAATTAACCAGACATTTTAAGGTAAAAGCTAGTGTTTGTGTTAATAAATATGACTTAAATCCTGACTTATCAGGCAAGATAAAAGAGTTTTGTCAGGAAAAAAACCTGAATTTACTTGGAGAAATTCCATACAGTAAAGAGTTTACGAAAGCACAGATTGAGAGATTAACCATAATTGAACATTCTAAAGGATTAATCTCGAATAAAATAAATGACATGTGGGAAAGAATAAAGTTATTGTTAGAAGGAGAGAATTCATGAAAATTGCTATTCCAACAGCCAACGGAAAATTATGTCTTCACTTTGGACATTGTGAAGTATTTACATTTATTGATGTTGAAGAAACAACAAAAACTATTGTAAATAAAGAAGAAATAGTACCACCTGAACATATACCGGGAATAATTCCGCCATGGGTAAAAGAGCAAGGAGCCAGCCTTGTTATAGCAGGAGGAATGGGTGGAAGAGCGCAAGAAATATTCGCTCAATTTGGAATTAAAGTTATTTCTGGTGCACCGGCGGAAGATCCTGAAAAGGTTGTGCTTGATTATCTTAACGGAACTCTTGAAACAGGAATAAATGCCTGTGATCATAGCGGTTGCTCCCATTAATTAGAATTTTTAGCCTCATCGTAAGTTTTATATGGGCCTGTAATAATATAATCACTTGGTATTTTGTCGGTAGAACGACAGGAATTATTAGAACATAATGTTGTGATAATTCCTGTTAGATTTAGAATATATCTTTCCTCTTCAACAAGTTGTACATTAATTGCTGTCAATTTTCCATCTGGATAAGCATATGAGTATTTTATTTTCGGATAAGTTGGACTTTTATCAGATGTAATAACAGCTATTAGTTGTCCTTTAGGATTATATCTATATTCGACATCACCATCATTAACAAAGATATATTTATCATTATCTATATTTAACTTATAATACTTCACTAAATTATTCTGTTTTTTATAATAATTAATTTTTTTCCTACCAGAAAATTCATTTACATTAATTTTAGAAATTGCTGTTTTCACGGCTTCCTGACCTAACTTATTAATCAAGTTCTTTTTATTGACATCAAGAGTATTTAGATACTCCATATTCCAATATGGTTTAAAATCTTCAATTATAGTCTTTTTTATATTCTCTGGTATTTCAATTTCATTACTTTCAGCGCTACCTTCAGCTTGAATTACCATTTTTAATGGCTTATCTAAATCAAAATATTTAGGATTATATTCATATACTCCAGCGTACGTTTTATCAACTAATTTATTATACGACCTGGTCATATATCCATATGTATTGTTAATTTCCATATTTTCAACGGGTATTCTGGCACTTAGATAAGGAATATATGTTTTAGTATTATCTCGGTTCATGAGAGTCATTTTGAGAAAATCCTTCTCATACCTGCGAATATTTGAATATGATGTATAAGTTGGTGAATATGGAACTCCAGAATATGCTGAACCAACAGCTGACATCAAAACAGCAGTAAGCATTAAAGTATTTAATGCTTTACTTCCATTGGTTAATTGTGGTTTAGGTTTAACTATTACAGTAACAACAGGCTTACTATAATTATAGAATTTGGCAAGATTTTTTGAGTGCAGTTCATCGTCCTTTATTTCAAATCCATGGTGTTCTGCACGCTTTTGTCGATTTTTAAGAAGTTCTTGCTCCTGCTCTAAAAACTCTTTATATCCCTGTGGAGGTGTTCTAAATTCTACAGTAAAATATTTTGAATCAACCATGTAATCTTTACTATCTCTTCGAGGAAAACCTCCTATTCCTTGTTCTAGTAGTCTGTCAATGGGATATGGAGTATTTGGAATATCAGGCAGAAGGTTTTCTGATGGCATAGGTATTAAACCCAGCTTTTGTCTAGCCCTTTCAAAGATTGGCATTACTTTATTAATTGAAACACTTCCACCAATAGCTTGTCCAGCTGCTGATTCGATAAAAGTATTAACTCCAACAACATCACCATCATAATTAAATAACGGCCCACCTGAATTTCCTTGATTTATACTGGCATCATGATAGATTAAATTACCTTCATACTTTCCAACAACTCCTGATGTCAGGGTTTTTTCAAGCGTTTCCCATTCTATAGGGCTTCCAACAGCTAAAATTTGTTCTCCTATTAATACTAATGGTTCATTGATAGTGGGAATAAAAGGTTTCAGAACGGTGTAATCCTTAATATTTTTAAGATTAACTAAAATTATCGCTATATCTGCGTTGTTGTCATTCTCTATAACTTTTCCTTCAATGACCTGATTTGCACCAAATCTAATTTGGATATCATCTCCGGATTGGCTTATCACATGGCTATTTGTAACAATAAGTCCTGACTTATCCATTAAAAAGCCTGAACCATGTCCAGAACCTAAAACTGTAACTACTCCATTTTTAACGTGCTCGAAAATCTGACCAGCTTTAGATAATTCACGGGCTTGTACATTCAGAATAGTTTGTGAAAAAACCAGACTACATATTAATAAAACAGCTATCAATTTGTTGTAAAAGTTTTGACTCATTTTTTATAATTCCTTTTGTAAGTGTTCCAGTCAGGTATAATTCTACAATAAATTATTTATAGAAACTAGATATTCTCATTGAGAGGGTTTTAAAGCTTGTGGGGCATCTAATAAAAATTAATTCGAACCAAATTATGAAAAATTTGTATGAAATTTATGAGACAAAAGAGCTTATTAAAGTTGCGTAAGTAAAGTAGGTTAGATATTTCTATCGATTTTTAAAAAAGATTAATCTTTAAGAATTTTCCAAACAATGTTAAC
>Ga0156398_1039_pt1 | contig 17927 bp, 19 predicted proteins | sample RifOxyA3_FD_108042 | JGI IMG/M metagenome (GOLD analysis project Ga0156398, IMG submission 108042) | Candidatus Melainabacteria bacterium RIFOXYA12_FULL_32_12 | reverse complement strand
AGACAAAAAAAGCCAGTTTGTCTCGTATATGGATAAAAACAGAGATCCTTTTAAAACTATCATATCTTGCATCTTAAGTTTGAGAACAAAAGATGAAACTACTTACGGTGCAACATTAAGGCTTTTCAGTCTTGGCTCAACTCCTAATGATTTCTTGAAATTAAGTGAAGAAGAAATCCAGAAAGCCATTTATCCGGTTGGGTTTTATAGAAATAAAGCCAAAGTAATTCTGGGAATCTGCCAGGATTTATTAGCTAATTACAATGGACTGGTACCAGATGATATTGACGAATTATTAAAACTAAAAGGTGTTGGCAGAAAAACCGCAAATTTAGTTGTATCAAAAGGCTATGATAAACCTGCTATTTGTGTGGATACTCACGTACACAGAATCAGCAACAGACTTGGATATGTAAAAACTAAGACTCCGGATGAAACAGAAATGGCTTTAAGAGAAAAGCTGCCGGTAAAATATTGGTTAAAGATAAATGATTTACTGGTTACTCACGGACAAAACACCTGTAAACCCATCGGCCCCAAATGCACTATCTGTATCATTGAACCCTATTGCAATAAAATATTATTTTAGTTTAAGCTTATGCAAAAAATTCTTTTGAACTAGTGGACATTAGTCTGTTTTTAAAATCATTTCTGGCTTTTGAAATATTATTTAACCTTCTTCTTAGGTTTAAATCAGATATTCCAGACTCTTTTATTTGTAATGCCTTTTTCCAATCCCACCATACTTCAGGCTTTTCCCCATAAAATAGATCACTCATAATTTTTCTCATAAGCTGAGAAGGGGTTTGTTCCTCTGGGCTTTTTTTTATATAAATTCTAGAAACCTCTTCTCCGCTAGGCTTCACCATGCCTACATGTAAATAAGGATAATCATAAGAAACCTTTTGACCTAAACGATTAGACGTTTTATTAAATATTCTTTCATAACAAGGTGGGATTAAAGATTTATTTTTAACAGACCTTTTTGATAAGTCTTTCCAACCTACATCTTTCAATGCCTGGTTTACTTTTTTCTCAACTTCTTGAAAATTTGGCTGCTTATCAAAAGGTGGAACAAAAAAATGTCCGTGCGCTTGTATTACGGATAAACTTGTTCCGCATGTTGTTTTCTTTTTATTTAAAAAGCCAGAACCATGTTCGACAAAATATATATTTCTATTGGGATAGGCTCTTTGCAAATTTTTAATTATTGCTTTTATCGAGGATTGTAGAGCCTGATTTTCAGTTATTTTGGTTGATTGGTATAAGGAGCAACACTTTTTCTTAGGGACAATTAGTAAATGTAAATCACCAATCATATAAATATCAAGACCAACATTAAAATCTCTTGTTACGCCTGGTATTTCAACTTTTTCAGGAACATTTCCATTAATAATTCGGAAAATATTTTTTGAAGAGTTTTCAGGATATAGCTTATTATCTTTACCTAGAAAGTAGATTTTAGGAGTTTTTATATTTTTTCTATCAGCAAAATTATTTAAATTACTAACTTTGAAACTGTTATTCATAATTATTATTTTCCATAGATAGAAGGAATTTTAATGCTAATAGCTTAAAAAACTCAAAAGTTAAAATTGCTATCTGAATTAAAAATTTTTAACTAAAAGTTTACAAATAGTCACAACATAAAAGTATTAAAATAAGCTTTATTTCTTATATGTCCAGCCCAATATCAAGAATACCGGCTCTTGCTGTCATTGCACTTGTAGATATATAATTTACACCCGTTGAAGCAACTTGATTAACTGTTTCTAAAGAAATAGTCCCGCTAGCTTCCGTTATAGCTCTTCCATTAATAAAGTTAACAGCTTCTGTCATCTGATCAATAGTCATATTATCGAGCATGATAATATCTACCTTATTATCAATAGCTTCTTTGACCTGATCCATATTTTCTGTTTCAACTTCAATCTTTGTAGTATGCCCTATATTTTCTCTGGTTAGCTTTACAGCCTGAGTTATACTACCAGCCAGCTCTATATGATTATCTTTTATCATAACAGCATCATATAAACCAAATCTATGAGGAGAACCTCCACCTACTTTTACAGAATATTTCTCAAAAATCCTGAAGTTTGGAGTTGTTTTTCTGGTATCTGTTATTTTTGCTTTATATGGAAGGATACCTTCCTGAAATTTATTAGTTAATGTTGCAATTGCACTCATTCTTTGAATAAAATTCAAAGCTGTTCTTTCACCTGTAAGAATAGCCCTGGCGCTACCTCCTATTGTAGCTATATTCTGACCAGGAACAACCTTATCACAATCATTCAGAAAAACCTCGACCCTGATTTCAGGATCAAGCAATTCAAAAACCATTTTTAGAATATCAATTCCGCAAACAATACCTTCACTTCTTGAATTAACAGCTGCTCTTAACTTCTGTGAAGGTTTAACTATGGAATCAACGGTAATATCTCCATGCCCTAAATCTTCTTGTAAGGCCTGTTCTACAAGTTTTTTAATTATAAATTTCGGTGGAAGATAAGTCATTTTGAACTATTGTATCTCCTTTTCTGACATAACTATGATAAGCTCTTGAATCGGCATCAGGATAATCTTCCCTGTAATGAGCTCCTCTGCTTTCTCTTCTTGCCAGAGCAGATTTTATAATTAACTCAGCCATTATTAGAAGATTTCTAAATTCGTACTCTTCAACATTGCTACATTTATATTCTTTATTAAATTCCTGCTTCAGACTGTATATTTGCCTTAAAGCATCATTTAATCCTTGCTCATTTCTGATAATACCAGCTTTTTTCCACATTATTTCTTTTAATTGTCTGGTTAAAGAAGAAATATCGAGCTTTTCTGAAAAATATTCTTTATCATACTGTTCTATCAAAGAATCAATCCTTTGATCACAAGCAGATATAACCCCAATATCGTTATCACTTAGATATTTTGCTAGTTCATTTGAAACAACAAGGCATTCAAGTAATGAATTACTCGCTAATCTATTAGCGCCATGTAATGAAGCACAGCTTGCTTCACCTACTGCAAAAAGGCCAGGCATTGTTGTTTTTCCGGTAACTGAAATTTTTATACCACCCATAATATAGTGAGCAGCTGGAGAAACCGGAATACTACCGTTTAAAATATTTATTCCATTTTCCTGACAGACTCTTATTATATTTGGAAATCTTTGCTGTAATTTATTAGCATCAATTAATGAAGTATCCAATAAAACATAGGATGAATTTGTCTTGTTTAGTTCAAAGAAAATTGCTCTTGTCACAATATCTCTCGGCGCAAGATCTCCTCTTTGATCATATTTATAGGTAAATAATTCACCATCCAGATTCTTAAGTTTTGCTCCTTCACCTCTTACTGATTCAGAAATTAAGAATCTTGTATCATTCTCGATTATGGTAAGAGCAGTTGGGTGAAATTGAACGAATTCCATATCCTGAATGACTGCATTTGCTCTATAAGCAAGTGCAATACCATCACCTGTAGCTATTTTTGGATTAGTAGTAGTACTATAAACCTGTCCAGCACCACCTGATGCTATAATTACGGCTGATGAGATTATTGCTTCATATTCAAGATTTTCTGTATTAAAAACTATAACTCCATTACACTCATTATTAGAATTAATAAGCAGATCTACAGCCTGAGTTTTCTGATAAATAGTGATATTAGGATTATTTTCCACTAAATCTGAGAGAGTTACTTCAATGCTTTTACCTGTAGAATCACCGCCGGCATGCAGAATTCTTCTGACACTGTGTGCTGCCTCCAGAGTTAAAGCTATTTCATTGCTAGCATCTTTATCAAAAGGAACACCATAACTAAATAAATCTCTAATTACTTCTGAACTATATTTTGAGATATATCTGGCAACATCAACATTAGTTAATCCCGCTCCTGCCTTAACAGTATCCTGCACATGAAGATCAACGGAATCAAGAACATTTTCAGGCAATACACCGGCAATTCCACCTTGAGCATAGCGAGAATTGCTTTCTCTAAGTGTTGACTTGGTAACAAGTAACACCTTATTACCATTTTCAGCAAGTTTTATAGCTGCATATAATCCTGCTATTCCACTTCCTACTATTACAATTGAATGCTCGGATAATCTCATAATCTCAAATCTACTTTATTTAAATGTTTAGAATTATAATTATAAAACCAATGAATTTCAAGTATTGCCTTCAGGAAGAATATAAGTATTAACATTAAATCCTGTTTTATTTTTACCTAAAATTCAAGAATATATTGCACTTTCCTCCAATATTATAACTTGAATTGTTAATTAATTTTGCCAAAATTCTCAAAAACCCGCCACTGCCTCCCTATCTGATAATCCGAGTTATTATATTCTAAAATAATACATAAATAAGTTATAATAATACAATTATCAGATATCAGTTAGGTAATTATTAAATGATTGAAATATTTCCAGCAAAAAAAGAACTACAAAAAATAATATCAAATTCTAACAATAAATATGTCATTCCAATATGGTGCGAAATTATTGCCGATCTGGAAACTCCTGTTTCTGCGTATTATAAGGTTTGCAAAGATAAAAAATACAGTTTTCTTCTAGAATCAGTAGAAGGTGGGGAAAGTGTTGGGAGATATTCTTTTATAGGTTTTGACCCATTATATATTTTAAAGTCAGATCTTGAAGAGACAAGTATTTTTAATACATTAAACAAAGATACTTTAATGAAAGCAGATAATCCTTATGATCTGCTTGAAAAATTTCTTTCAAGTTACTCTTCAGTAAACTATGATATCCCTTATTCACCAGGAGTAGTAGGATATTTTAGCTATGACACTATCAGGCATATAGAACCTACTCTTAATAAAGAATTCAATAAAATCGAAGAATGCCATAGTTTCCCGGAAGCATATTTTATGATTGCAGGAAGCATATTAGCGTTTGATCACGTGAAACATAAAATATATGTTATAGTTAACGCACTTACGGATAACAAATCAGATATAGACAAGATTTATGAAAATTCGCAAGTAAAAATCGAATCAATACTCTCTCAGCTTACTGTTTCACATAATTTATCACCTTTAAACCTGACTTTAGAAGATACACATCAAGAGATTTCATCAAATATATCTAAAGAAGAATGGATTAATGCGATAAACGCAGCTAAAGAGCATATAAAAGCTGGTGATATTTTCCAGGCAGTACTATCACAACGTTTTTGCGTAGAAAGAAACAACGTTGAACCATTCACCATTTATCGTGCTCTAAGAAGCATTAACCCATCTCCATATTTATATTATCTTGATTTCAATGATTTTAAGATTATTGGATCTTCACCTGAAATAATGGTCAAATGTTCTAGCGACAGAATTGCTGAAATTAGACCAATTGCAGGAACTAAAAAACGTGGTAAAACTCAGGAACAAGATCTCTTACTTGAAGAAGAACTATTAAACGACCCAAAAGAAAGGGCTGAACATATTATGCTTGTGGACTTAGGCAGAAATGACCTGGGCAAAGTTTGCGAATATGGTTCAGTCAAAGTTAATCGATTAATGGCAGTAGAAAAATTCTCCCATGTACAACATATTGTAAGTGATGTTACCGGAAAACTCAGAGAAGACTTGGGTTCTGTAGATCTGGTAAAAGCTTGCTTCCCTGCCGGAACTGTCTCTGGTGCTCCAAAAGTTAGAGCAATGGAAATTATATATAACCTTGAAAAATCAGCCAGAGGTCCATATGCAGGATGCATAGGCTGTTTTGGTTTTAATAATGAAGTTAATACAGCTATTACAATAAGAACTATGCTTGTTAGAGACAACAAGGTGTTTATACAGGCAGGAGCAGGTATCGTTGCAGATTCTGATCCTGAATTGGAATATCAAGAAACTCAGAATAAAGCTGCTGCACTGATACAGGCACTTTCAAGACTTGCAAATGAAAAATGCTCGAAAGTTTAATAATATTCACTTTTTTAAGCTTTGTTGAACCGATTGACCCCACCGGAAAAACATTGTATCCTTCCGGCATAAAAGAATGTGATGATTTACATTACGACTTACCGCCTCATGCATCAAAAAATCCCAATCTAGTACTATCTACACCAATTTATGATGCAGAAAATAAGTTAATACCTCCTGGTATTTATGAGGCTGAATTATCAGAAGCAACAAGGCAAATCCTGCTGTTGCAGAGTAAAGAGATTAAAGCTAAATTACCTATAATGCAGAGTATCAGCGCAAATCATAAATACCAGATTCCTACCATTAAAGCTAAAACCTTAAGTTCAAAGCATGTTCTGATTATTTATAAATATGAAAATACTGAGATGCAGAGTACTTTATCTACTCCTTAGTACCCATTTATGACCAGATTAGCTTAAAAATTCTAATAATAATCTTCTCCTAATAAAAGATTCTTTAGACAACCCCATCCAGTAGTACTGCAATCTGTTCCTTCTCCATATTCAAGTATATTTACTCGGATCATTAACCTAAATATATCTTTTCCAACTGTGTTAGGCTTTTTAAACCCGTTTACATCATAAATAATTCCACCATGGGCAACATTCCAATATATTCTTACCAATGTTCCATCATTCAATATAAAACCTGGAATGCCATCTCCAATTGACTCGTCTCCATTAAGTTTTAACCAGTTTTGATGGAAACACCCTTGAGCTGATGCATTGGAGCAGATCTTAACTACGTGCATTTTTCTGTAAATTTACCTGATATACACGTACTATTATGATCAGCACATACATCGCCCATGGTTCCACCATTCTCATATCTTATAAGTCTTTCAGCCTGAACAAATTTATTTGTGACAGCTTTTGCAGCAGCATTTAATTGTGTTTCACTCGTACTATTTACAATAGCAGGAATAGTCATAGCTGCAATAATCCCTATCACTGTTATAGCAATAAGTATCTCTGCAAGCGTAAAACCAAAATATCTGCCTTTGCAGATTTTTTGTCTATATACCCTGATCATTCTTTCTCTTTTTTAGTTTACAAAACTAATTATATAATATCAGTTTATATAACAACAATAAATACTAGAAATAAGCTAAATAAAAGGCTATTGCTTTAGATTTGGAAATGCAAATATTTTCCCTTCATCATTACGCCATCTTATCCAACCAATATGTGTATTTGTTTTGCTAAAATCAACAACCTTAACCAGCATCCAATTGCCTTTTATGAATTTTAGCTTTACATTATCAGGGGAATAAGGATACATATTCAAAATTTGAGCTTTTTCATGCGGTGCTGTATAAATTTGTCTGTATTCTTCCGGTAAATCTAAAAACAAATACACATCATTAGCCTTACCATATTTACTCATAAACTCCATCCAAGTCATAAATCTGGCAGAATCAGTTATTTTCACCCATCCTTTTGCCCCTGTTTTTTGATCATAAACTACTTGACACCAATTTTCCGTATCATCAATAGCACTCATAATGCCTATATTTTTACTAGGAATAAATGAAATAAAAACATTTCTTGAGCTTAATTCTTTAGTTAAACTATTAACCCCGAAATTATTCCAATTAATTTTCTCTATGATGGGACTTTCTTCATCAGGTTCAGAGTAAATAGCAAATTCTTTCGGTGCAAAATAAACACCAATTCCATAATAGCTAACTGAATCACTATATCTTGGTAAAAAATCTCCTGAAATAGCCTTTGGAAAATTAATAAAACATACACATAAAGCTACAATTATAAAAAATAGGCTTTTCATATCAAGGCAAAACCTTATTATTGTTAATTTACATTTATGTATTATATTAGAGTTTTTCTGCTTAATCAAGAAACATCTAATTGAACTTTTGAGCATAAAGAAAACGCAAATTTAATTTACATGAATACTTTGTCTCATAAACCAATTAGCCAAGTCGACAAATGAAAATTAAACTAAAATCTAGAAATAACTGTAAGTGTCAGATTTCCATGGCTGCCTTAAATTTTTAGTATCAGACAAAAATAACCACATAATATCAACTATTTTACATAACCTGGTATATCTCATAAAGTCAGATTCAAACTGCTATCAATAAGCTAGTGATTTGAGATTGTCACGGTGCCAGAGGCACAAACCCATCATCAATGATTCTTGTATATTAAAAAAGATTGTTGACAATGTGATAGTGGCTTAGCCACCTCGCAATGACAGTACGTATTATTGAAAGGGCGGATGACTTAAGACTGTACAAAATACCAATAACACCTACGATTGTTACGGAAAGGCAGAATGATGACTAAAGTAGTTATACTCTGTGGAGGACAAGGAACCAGACTTAGAGAAGAAACAGAATATAAACCTAAGCCAATGGTTAAAATTGGTGAAAAGCCAATTTTATGGCATATCATGAAACTTTATTCGCATTTCAATCTTTATGATTTCATACTGTGTCTTGGTTATAAAGGAGAAGCAATTAAAGAATATTTTAATAATTACGAAATTCTGGCCAACGATTTTTCTGTCAGCATTGGTTCTAAGCAAAAAAGAATTTTTTTAACAGACTGTGCAGAAACAAATTGGTCTGTCACTCTTGCCGATACCGGACTAAGAGCAATGACCGGAACAAGGATTAAACGAATAGAAAAATATATTGATGGAAGTTACTTTCTCGCTACATATGGAGATGCAGTAGCAGATATAAATATAAATGAATTGATTGAATTTCATAAAAAAACAGGGAAAATCGCAACACTTACAGGAATTAGGCCACCATCAAAATATGGAACCCTGGAAATAGAAGGAGATTCTATAATAAATTTCAACGAAAAACCTCGTGTTTCTGATTATGTAAATGGCGGTTTTTTCGTATTTGAAAGGGAAATATTTGATCTTCTGAGTTTTTCAGATGATTGTGTACTTGAAAATAGTCCATTAGAAATACTGGCCAAGGAAAACCAACTTGCAATATATAAGCACGAAGGCTTCTGGCAATGTATGGACACATATAGGGACTTTGAACTGCTTAATTCCATGCATAATTCCGGTGATAAACCTTGGATGATTTGGGAAAAAGAAAATGAAGAATACTTTTTGGAAAAATAGGTCTGTTTTTATAACAGGCTGTACAGGGCTTTTAGGCTCCTGGCTTACTAAAGAGCTTATTGATAAAGGAGCAAATGTTGTAGGACTGATTAGAGATATCACTCCTAAATCAAACTTGTACTTATCAGGAAATTACAAGCAGATTAATATAGTAAAAGGCTCAATAGAAGACTTTTATACTTTAGAACGTACTCTAAATGAGTACGAAGTCGATACTGTATTTCATCTAGCAGCACAAACAATAGTCGGAATAGCTAATAGAAACCCTCTATCTACTTTTGAGACAAATATAAAAGGCACCTGGAACTTACTTGAAGCAGCAAGACGAGTTTCATCAGTAAAAAGAATCGTGGTTGCATCAAGTGATAAAGCATATGGTGATCAAATCAGACTGCCTTATGATGAAACCACTCCTCTACAGGGAGAACATCCTTATGATGTTTCAAAAAGCTGCACAGATTTAATAGCAAAAACTTACCATAAAAGCTATAACTTACCTGTATGCGTAACCAGATGTGGGAATTTCTACGGTGGAGGAGATTTAAACTTTAACAGAATTGTTCCAGGAACAATAAGATCTGTTTTAAATAATGAATCACCCATAATAAGAAGCGATGGAACATATATTAGAGACTATTTTTATGTAAAAGATGGAGCCCTAGCTTACATACATCTGGCAGAAAAAATGGCAGAGCTTGATATTATGGGAGAAGCATTTAACTTCAGCAATGAAATTCAAGTCACCACTCTGGAACTTACAAGACTAATCCTGAAAATAATGCAAAAAGAAGATTTAGAACCAGTCATACTAAATCAATCTATAAATGAAATAAAGCATCAATATTTATCAGCAAATAAAGCCAGAAAAATCCTAAACTGGCAGCCAAATTACACATTAGAGCAAGGTTTATTAGAAACAATAGAATGGTATAAGGAATTTTTCTATGTACACAGTGCAGGAAAAGAGTATTTACGACGTTACGACAAGACCATTGAAGCAAATAATTGATGAACGTGGAAAAATTATGCATATGCTAAGGAGTGACGATCCTGGTTTTGAGCAATTTGGAGAAATTTATTTTTCTATTGTTAACCCGGGAGTCATAAAAGGCTGGCATATACATACTGAAATGACATTGAATTACGCTGTAATTGAGGGAAATATTAAACTGGTTCTTTACGATGAAAGAGAAACATCCCCGACAAAAGGCATGATACAAGAAATATGCCTTGGTCCGGATAATTATAAACTTGTTAAAATCCCACCAATGATATGGAATGGATTTAAAGGAATTGGATCAAAACCTGCTATTATAGCAAATTGTTCTACTATGGCACATAATCCTAATGAGATACAAAGATTAGATCCATTTAACAATCATATAGATTATGATTGGAACCTAAAACACTGTTAAAAATACTAAAGCGAGTAGCAAGAGGGCATATATTATGAGTTCAGTGAATACATCCAAAGATTTGGAAGTAAAAACCAGTATATTAAAATTAATAAAAGAATGGTATGACTTAAAACATGACAAAATAAACTACCCATTCATACCAGGATATTCACACATTCCTGTTTCAGGAAAAGTATATGATGAAGAAGAATTAATGATGTTAACAGAATCATGTCTTGATTTCTGGCTTACTACAGGCAGATTCTCCAAACAATTTGAAACGCATCTTGCAAAATTCCTCGGAATTAAATATGCAATACTCACAAATTCGGGGTCTTCAGCAAATCTGCTTGCCATAACAGCTTTAACATCTCCTCTGTTAGGAGAAAGAGCGTTAAAAGAGGGAGATGAAGTAATAACAGTTGCAGCAGGTTTTCCTACTACAATAAATCCAATTATTCAGAATAATCTTGTTCCTGTTTTTGTTGACATTGAACTTGGAACATACAATATAGACGCATCTAAACTGGAAGAAGCTTTAAGTCCAAAAACAAAAGCCATATTTATCGCCCATACACTTGGTAACCCTTTTAACTTGGATAAAGTGGTTGAATTTGCTCATAAAAATAATCTCTGGTTAATTGAAGATTGCTGTGACGCGTTAGGTTCAAAATATGGCGATAAATACGCAGGAACCTTCTCAGATATTGCAACATTAAGCTTCTATCCTGCTCATCACATAACAATGGGAGAAGGTGGAGCTTTATTAACAGATAATGATTTATTAAAAAAATCCATAATATCGTTCAGAGATTGGGGTAGAGACTGTACCTGTAACTCAGGACAGGATAATCTCTGTCAAAAGAGATTCCAATGGCAACTTGGAGATTTACCATACGGATACGACCACAAATATATATATTCGCACGTTGGATATAACCTAAAGGCAACTGAAATGCAGGCTGCTGTTGGTGTAGCTCAGTTAAGAAAGTTACCTTACTTCATTAATGCAAGAAAAGAAAATTTTGAGCTGCTCTATCAAGGATTAAAAATACACGAAGATAAGTTAATTTTACCTGGAAAAACTGCAAATTCTGATCCAAGCTGGTTTGGATTCCTGGTTTCAGTAAGAGAAGATGTAGGCTTTACAAGAAATGATCTTGTCAGATATCTTGAAGAAAACAAAATTGGTACAAGATTGCTGTTTGCAGGAAACATTCTCAGACAACCAGCATACAAAAATATTAAATACAGACAAGTCGGCTCACTTGAAAACACTGATTTTGTAATGAATAATACTTTCTGGATAGGAGTTTATCCAGGCATTACAAGAGAAATGATCAAATATATGACAAGTAAAATTAGCGAGTTCATTATAAACACGACAAATTAATTGTCTTTCTTATACTTAAAGTCAGGTATGTCTATATAGTTACCTTGTTTGTGAAAAACAAGCACAGTAACGGGATAAACATACCTGACTTAATAAGATATTTAGTCTAATCCACGGGAAATTAATATATGAACGAAAATAAAAAACCCAGCTGGATAAAAGTAAAAGCATTATCTGAAGAGTCTTATAACAAGATTACCTCCATTTCACATAAATATAATCTTTATACAATATGTCAGGAAGCACTTTGTCCTAATATCAACGAATGCTGGTCAGCAAAAACGGCAACTTTTCTTTTAATGGGGGAGATTTGCACTAGAAACTGCCTTTTTTGCTCAGTTAAGACTGGAAACCCTAAAGGATATTTAGATAACAATGAGCCTTATAATATTGCAAAAGCAGTTAAAGATTTAGATCTTAAATATGTTGTTTTAACCTCTGTTGATAGGGATGATCTTGAAGATGGAGGGTCACAGCATTTTGCTAAAACAATTAGTGAAATAAAAAAAATCAACGGTAAAGCATTGGTTGAAGTTTTAATTCCTGACTTCAAAGGAAACATAGAACCATTAAAGAATATAATTCAAGCTAAACCTGATGTCATAGGACATAATCTAGAAACTGTGAAAAAATTAACTCCTATGGTTAGAGATAAAAGAGCAAGCTATGAATTATCAATGCGAATACTTAAGTCAATTAAAGATATTAGCAATAATATACTTACAAAATCATCATTACAGGTTGGACTTGGAGAAACTGAATTAGAAATAAAACAAGCATTAAGAGACTTAAAAGAGCATAAAGTTGACATAGTAACTATAGGCCAATATTTACGCCCTACAGAAAAGCAAATTCCTGTTCAGGATTATATAAATCCAGAAATATTTGAAGAATATGAAATATATGCTAAAAATCTAGATTTCTTATATGTAATTTCTGGGCCATTGGTGAGAAGCTCATATAAAGCAGCAGAAAGCTTCATGCTCTCAATGATGAAAAACTAAAATATTGTTTTCAGAGGTAGTACTCTGACACAAAAGTTATGAAGATATTTTAGGGAGGTAAATTTTCTTAACAGAGTACTAGGGTTTATTTATGTATTCCTGATAATTCACAGCTTCTGTTTGGGCTTCATCTATTGTCATAAAGCAATTTTGAATATAATAAAACAAAAGCATATCATTCCTGGTTTTTTTATTGTGTTCTTCTTCGGTCAAAGCCTGTAAATTATCCATATCATTTGTCCCACCAAGGCAAAGAGGCAGTCTGTGATCTATATCAACTTGATCACTATAATTATAACCATCCCTGATCTTGACTTGTTTTTTTAGTTTATAATTTACATCTCTTGGCTGAATAATTATACAGGAACCATAACAATCACAAAGATCCCTAGCCTGAATATCCACAGATACTAATAATATCAGCAAAATCGCCAACAGAATATTAACTATTTTTCTCATTTTAATCCTCAAATATAAAGAATAATAAACCAAGTTTAACCAATTTACCTAAACATTATTGCCCTTTATAGTTCGCATCAGATAATATAAATTATAGATAAAAATTTTTTAGATTAAAGAAACAAATTTTCAAAAGGACAATATGTTGATTGGAGACATAATAAAAATACATTCAAATTTCTATTACGTCAGGTCTGATGATATTGTTTTTGAGTGCAAACTCCGAGAAAAACTAAAAAAAGAGAAAGCAGAAGTTTTTGTCGGAGATTCAGTACGTCTTACTGAAGTTAACACTGACTCCAATCAAGCTGCAATCACAGAGATTCTGGAAAGAAAAAACTTTATTCCACGCCCATCAATAGCTAATATTGATCAAATAATTGTAGTAGCTGCTCTGCATCAACCAGAACTTGATTTTATTCAACTCAACAGGTATATTGCGCAGGCAAAGCTTTATAATATTCCAGCTGTAATATGCATAAATAAAGCAGATATTGAGAATAAAGACCATATTAAACAACAAATAACTTCTATATATGAACCTCTGGAATACAAGATTATCTTTACTTCGGCTAAAACAGGAATGGGTATAGAAGACCTTAAAAAAGTATTGGAAGCAAAAAGATCTGTACTATGCGGAACATCGGGAGTAGGAAAGTCAAGCTTATTAAATAAACTTCATCCGGGTTTAAGTTTAAAAACAAAGCAAGTAAGTGCAAAAACCCTAAGAGGAACTCACGCTACCAGACATATTGAACTTCTCGATATTCCTCTTGAAAACCATAAAACAGCTCAAGTTGCAGATACCCCTGGTTTTAGTTATCTTAAATTCGATAACGTACTTCCTGCTGTTATAGATCAGCTTTTTGATGAAATTGGAGAACTATCAAAAGACTGTTATTACAGTGATTGTCTGCATTTGACTGAAGATGGCTGTAATATTCTTGTGAATATAAACAAAATAGCATTATCACGCTATGAAAGTTACAAAATATTTGTAAATGAAGCCCTTGAATATAAAGAAAAATTAGCATATTCAGGACATAAAGTAGAAGAAAGATTTAAAACTATTGATACCCGAAACAAAAATAAGGTTAAAATAGTTAAATTAAATACTCAGGCAAGAGAGAAATCAAGAAAAACTCAAAAACAAAAAATGAACCTTATTTCAATTTTGGAAAATACATATTATAATAGTGAAGAGGATTCACAAGAGCAGGAAAACTAAAGGGTATACGTTTGAAAATCATACAACAAGAAGATTTCAACCTAGCAGAATCACTTCAAGAAAATAAAGAACTCATTAACACACATTTAAAAAAGTATCTTGAAGCAAGATATCCCCAAGTAATATGGGATGCAATGGGTTATACCACTTTATCTGACGGCAAAAGAATCCGCCCAATTCTAGCTCTTGAAAGTGCCAGAGCTTGTGGTGGCAATATTGAAAATGTTATCCCTACTGCTTGTGCAATAGAAATGATTCACGCTCAAAGCCTTATTCATGACGATTTGCCTTGTATGGATAATGATGATTACAGACGTGGGAAATTAACTAATCACAAAGTCTTTGGTGAAGCATTTGCAGTACTTGCAGGAGATGCTTTATTATCATATGCACCTCAAATTGTAATTCAGCATACACCAAAAGAGTTTAATAGAGATACTTTATTGCAAATACTGGAAGAACTTGCAATAGCAGCAGGCCCATTAGGATTAGTGGGCGGGCAGGTTGTTGACATAGACTCAGAAAATAAAGAAATAGATATCCCCACATTTAATTACATCCACACACACAAAACTGGTGAACTATTTAAATTTGCTCTAAGATCCGGAGCCCTATTATCTGAAGCTACAAATACACAATTGGAAACATTAACCGAATATGGACGACTTATAGGATATGCATTCCAAATAGCCGATGATATTCTTGATATAATTGGAACAAAAGAAACCCTTGGAAAAACACCGGGTAAAGATAATATAGCGAAGAAAAGCACCCATCCTTCTTTGTTTGGATTAAGTCAATCAAAAGAAGAAGTCAGGCAATTATGCTCCAAGGCACAACAAATACTTATAGATAATAAACTTGACACACCATTGTTAGTTGGGATAGCTGGTAGTATTGCATTGAAGGTAATGAATTAATGATAGCAAATACAGGTATGGAAGTAATATTTTCAGCAATTATTGCTGCTTTTGCTGCACAATTTTTAAAACTTATTTTTTATTATTCACACAACAAAAAAATAAATTTTAAAATTCTTACAGAAACCGGCGGCATGCCAAGTAGTCATAGTGCATTCGTTATAGCTTTATCTACAAGTGTAGCTGCTATAAATGGATATAGGTCAGTGGAATTCGCAATAGCATTGGGCTATGCCCTTGTAGTTATGTATGATGCAGCAGGATTAAGAAGATCTGCCGGAAAAATGGCTGCTGTTCTAAACAAAATAGTTGATGAAGTATACTCAGAAAAATACCCGAGACATACTTCAGAAAGATTGATAGAATTACTGGGACACACACCTATTGAGGTTATAATGGGTGGCTTGTTAGGAGCTGTATTAGCTCTTGGGTATCATTTACTGCTGATTAGCTAATAAATCATTGACAGTCTCTCTCTGATTACAAGTAAATATAAACAATAAAGTGCTTTTAAATAAATAAAATTGACCTGTCCTACGTGATTATGATAGAAATTAGTTTAAATACATATAACTCAGTTTTTTGTACTCAATAATAGTGGAAGTGAAAGTAATAATATGGTGACAATTGATAATATGGACAATACAAAATTAACAAAATTAAAAACAAACTGGTGCGGCAGACTTTCCGGGCAGGATACAGGTAAAAAAGTCAGTGTTGCAGGCTGGGTTTCAACTGTTAGAGACCTTGGTGGTATTATCTTTGTTGAGGTTAGAGATAGAAGTGGCATGGTTCAGATTGTTTCTGACCCAACCAAAAATCCTGACGTCCATAAGATTTTTGAACAATTAAAAGATGAATTTGTTATTCAAGCCACAGGTACAGTTACAGCAAGACCTGCAGAAACTTACAATCCTAACCTTTTAACCGGAGAAATAGAAATTTATCCTGACAAAGTAGAAATTCTGAATGAATCAAAATTACCACCTTTCATTATTAATGATGAGCAGGAAATTAATGAGGATCTCCGCTTAAAATACAGATATCTTGATATTAGACGACCAAAAGTAAAAGATAAGCTTATACTAAGACACCTTATTACATCAGAAATAAGGGATTATCTTAATAAAAATGAATTTATTGAAGTAGAAACCCCTATTTTAATAAAAACCACACCTGAAGGAGCCAGAGATTATCTTGTCCCAAGTCGTGTACATCCATCTAAGTTTTATGCTTTACCTCAATCCCCACAAATATTTAAGCAACTTCTAATGGTTGGAGGTATTGAAAGATATTACCAAATTGCACGTTGTTTTAGAGATGAAGACTTAAGAGCTGACAGGCAACCCGAATTTACACAGGTTGATATTGAAATGTCCTTCATTGACCAGGAAGATATAATAAATCTTTTAGAAGGTCTTATTATTAGAGCTTTTAAAGTAGCAGGAATTGATGTTTCCTGCCCATTCCCTCGCATAACTCATAAAGAAGCAATGGAAACATATGGATCAGACAGACCTGACACAAGATTTGATTTAAAACTATTCGATGTTAGCGATATTATGGAAAATAGTGCATTTACCGCTTTTGCCGATCAGGTTAAAGCTGGTGGAACTGTACGAGCTTTATGTGCGCCAGGAATTTCAGGCTACAGCAGAAAAGAGATGGACGATATTAGAAATCTTGTTGTTTCTTTTGGAGCTAAGGGTCTTGCCTGGATTACATATTATCCTGATGGGACAATCAAATCACCTGTTTTAAAATACCTATCAGAACAGGAAATTGGACAAATTCAGCAAAGAGCTCAAGCTAATCCGGGAGATATAGTATTTTTAGTTGCAGATAAGCCTAATGTAGTATTTGATGTACTAGGCAGACTAAGATTATACTTTGGAAACAAGCTTAATCTTATTGATGACTCAAAACATAATTTATTATGGGTAGTTGACTTCCCAATGTTTGAATGGGACGAAGAATCACAAAGATACGCAGCAGTTCACCATCCGTTCACATCTCCAAATCCCGAGGACATAACTTGTCTTGAAACTGATCCTTTAAAATGTCGTGCACAAGCTTATGACATCGTGTATAACGGCAATGAACTTGGCGGCGGCAGTATAAGAATACACAATCCTGAATTTCAACAAAAAGTATTTGAGATTCTAGGTCTTTCAAAAGATGAAATCAGTGAAAAATTTGGATTTATGATTGAAGCCTTTAAATACGGCACCCCTCCTCATGGTGGGATTGCATTAGGGTTAGATAGATTGGTTGCACTTGTTTCCTGTACTTCATCTATTAGAGATGTAATTGCATTTCCTAAAAATAGTCAGGCTAAATGCTTGATGACAGACGCTCCAGCAAATGCATCTCAAGAACAATTAAAAGAACTGCATATAAAACTAATGCCTGAAAAAGGAAACAAACAATAAATACTTTATTCACCCCGTGGTTAAATATTATTCTAGGTGCTTG
>Ga0156398_1013_pt1 | contig 18027 bp, 21 predicted proteins | sample RifOxyA3_FD_108042 | JGI IMG/M metagenome (GOLD analysis project Ga0156398, IMG submission 108042) | Candidatus Melainabacteria bacterium RIFOXYA12_FULL_32_12 | reverse complement strand
TATTGCGTATTGCCAGATCCCGCTGTTTTCACAAAGAAAATCATCTTTTTTTGGCTGCATTTTAGAGCAATTATGAGGTCTATAACCTGTAAGAATCTGCCTGATTTTATCCAGATAAAAATATGCTCCTTCGTGGTTTCTCAGATTTCTTGCAACTACTGTTACTGAAAATTCAAGTTTCTTATCCTGAACGATATATCCGATGCTTTTTGATTCTGTATATTGTGCTTCCTGATAATGTACGAGTATCGCTCCCTTTGGATGAATCAACCTGTATTCTGAAGGCTTTTCAGGAAATCCTTCCACATGAAGTTCTGGAATATTTTCCTTTATCCTCTGAATTATTTGGTTTTCAATCTCTATAATCATCGTTTGGATGTTCTTTTAGAATGAATCCAGTAAGCTTTTAGGAAATATTCTGTCCTGATAAGTCTTGTTGGTTCTGTATTCACCAAGTTCAGGCGGGGTTCCCGGGATTTCTATTCCAAGCGATATAATCCCTTTTTGAATCTGCTCCAGTAGTTTTATGGAGCTTTTATACTTGTCATTAATGGAATCAGGCATATCAGTGTGAAATCTTCTTGAATAAAGCCTGTAAATGCTGAGATCAACACAGAGAATTTTAAGAATTTCAGGGGTGGTTTGAAGCGGTAATGTATATCTGCCTCTTAAATATCCGTCAATCAGGGTTTGAGAATACAGAATTGATTCATCAACCACCTCTGTGCTGATTTGACCTGATAGATTATCATCTGTAATCTCAATTAGGGTGGACTCCTGAACCTGTTTTTTAATATCTTGAAGAGTGCAGTACATTATATTCCTCTTACTATCCTGATAATTTCTCCTGCTCCTGCTGATACATCCATGGCATAGCCGTTCACTTCACCATTTGTAGCAGTTACAGCATAACCATTTGCATCAGATGAGACTTTACCACCTTTAACTATGGCTCCTGCAGTTTTAACAAGGAGGATTCCATTAACTGCGACAGGTACAAACTGACCCTGCTCCATCTCAACATCTGAAACTCCGAGAGCTTTAGCTTTATCAGCGCAGTAATTTCCATCAAAACCGATAAATCTTTGCTTGTCGATATTAACTGCTACCTGAATGGATTCCATCAATAGAGGTTTATATGTCTTTTCCACCATCATTCATTGCCTCCATTAACTTCTTCTGAGTTCTTTTTGGGATTTTCTTTTGGAGCTTTATTCTGTTCATCCTGCTTTTTGTTTGACTTCTCAGGAATGATTTCGAGATAAGCAGATAGCTGAAGAGCTTCATTATCTGGAAGTTCAATTGTTTTATCTTCAGCATAAAGCTTGCCGTTATAAAGGATGTTTGTCCCTTTAATCTTGTATTTAGCCATTGTTACCTCGCTAAAAGTTTTATCTAATTAAATTAATTTGTATCTGAGATAAGATATCCTGCTTCAGGGCCAACCAAGAACGGAGTATAGATATCCGTAGCTCTTATATATTTGAGCTTATTGCCTTCTTTTCGATATTCATCGATAGTAAGAGCGTTTTTCTTTCTTACCGTGTAAGCGAAGGCAGGATCATACTCCGTTCTTGAAGATAAGGGGGAGGTATAGGCAAGAATGATATTATCTGACCAGACTTTTACGAAATTTCCGTTCTCATCAACAAATACAGATTTGCCGATAAATATATTGGGAATTTCGAATATTTCTTTTAAAAAGTTAAGAGTAACAATTTTATTCTGGTTATTGCTTATTAATCCCTGAATTTGTGGATGTCTTTTAAGTTTTTTCCAGCTCTCATGCCCGATAACCATAGTATTTGGATCCTGAGCGATCTTGCCTGCAATTGCATCTTTGGCATCTTCAATTACTCCGACAGGATCTGAAGCTGGAATGTTGTTATCTCCATAGTTTGAAAACTTGGAATTTCCAGCAAGAATTATTTTATTTCCACTGGTATAATTATTAGGATTCTGGACAAGATCAGCGCATTGTTTTTCGTGTTTGAGCTTTAATCCTTCTGTTACAACATTTGTTGCATGAAGCTGAAGTTTAACCTTTTTTGATTCGTCTTCTTCCCTGTAATCAATCGGATAAGCAAGATCGTGCTCAGTTAATGTTGCCGACTTTTTATTGAATCCTTTTGGACTTACAACATTAGAATTGGCTCTTATTGCACGCTCAGTATTGTAAACCTGAAAGGCTTCCTTGTTAAATTCAAAGATATCAACCTTCTCGAGTTCTGATTCAATGACTGGAAAGAGATTTTCAGCAATAAAAGCCGAATTTCTATATCCTCTTGCCACCTCTGAGAGGTACGCATTTATTCGTAAGTCTTCTAGTCTACCCATCGCAAACCTTTCTAAGTAATTAGTAATTTTTGTTTTGGGAGGAGGGATTGTAAAAAATCCCTCACACTCCCCTTATTCGTATAGTTTCAAGAGAGCATCCTTAAAAGGAATATTCTCTTTTTCTGCAAGATTTTTTGCCTCTTTATAAACAGCGAGACTGTCTTCACTTGCATTTGCAAATTCTATAAACTCTTCTTCAGAATGAGCGTATGCTCCCGCTCCGCATGCTTTTTGTCTCTTTTTAGTTGCAATTTCTGTTAATTCAACCTGTTTGGGAAGGGTTTTAATAAATCTCTTAAATTCCTCGATATAGTCTGATTCATCAAATTTAGTGACATTATCAAGAGCTATAAAGAGTTTTAAGCTCATATCCTTCTGTGCCAGAGTAAGATTTCCTGTGTTAATCTGCTCACTCAGGAACTGTTCAAACTCATTCTTTTTAATCTTTAATTTAAGCTCTGATAATTCCTGCTCTGTCTTTTGCCTTGCAGCTTCCGCTGCTTCAAACTTTTTCATTTGAAAAGCAAGCTGCTGCACTTTTTCCTGCAGAGAAGCACTTAACTTATCATCTTTATCAGGTTGCTCAATCATATGAGATACCCTGCTTTCAATTTCTGAAATCTGGTTTTGAAGCTTTACAATTTCCTTCAGGGTAGTAAATTCGTCTGCCTTATCTTCAATTTCAAAGATATAAATTTCAGATTCGCCCTCTTTAAATTCAATAGGCTCCATTCCCTTAACCTGTGGAATACTTGCTCCAAGAAAAGAAACGGCTTTTAAATATGGCTTTTTACCTTCAAGTTCTCTATAAATTTCAATAGAGATTTTTTTATACTTTCCTGATAGAACATAATCTTTAAGTTCACTACTTATGTCTCTAAATGATGCTTTAAGCCTGCCGTTTTCAGATTTTAATTCAGACACCCATCCATAAGCCGGGCCTCTTTGTTCATGGTCAAGTGTTATTGGAGCTTCACAGAATTTGGGGTCATAGTTTTTTGCAAGAGCTTCAACATCTCCCTCAGAAAAAACTCCCTGCGGATAAGTGCCTGCTCTAAATACCTCAAAAAACTTCATATTGATCCTCATTACTAATTAATTCGTTAATCTAACTTTGTTATTGAATAGGTTCTGAAGTTGTAAATCTTAAAACAGTGTTAATTACAGTAAGAATTCCTGCTTGAACTTCTGCAGGAATAATAAATCCTGTCTGGGATTGAACTAATAATCCAGCTAAAGAAATAATGTTTACCCAGAAGGTTTTTGATTGATAAAACTTTTTGCTGGCTGAATTTGTTTCCATAAACTGCCTCCTAAAATTTGTATTAAATGTTTTTAAAAAGTTTTCTGCAAATCTAAAAGGCAGTATATAAAATTTTTCGATTTCATTTCAAATATAAACAGAATGTCAAATTACCATGTAAACGAAAAGTCATTTTACATGGTAAAAATACTTTTTTTTTATCAGGTAAACGCAATTTATTTTTATACTTGAAACGAAATTAATCGATTTGCTATTCTGACGATATATATAACCCTGTCATTCCAGCGCATAACAAGAGCAAAAGTCTAATGACTTACTTTATGATGCTTAAAATATGAGGATAAATATGTCTGAGACAGTTTTATTTATTGAACTTGTTAAAAATATTGGATTTCCGGCAGTGATTTTTGCGATTTGGTATATTTACCATAAATCGCAGGCTAAAATCTTTGAGGAAGTTTTAAAAAATAACTTTTCCGTCCTTAAAGACCTGCTTGAAACTAATCAGCAGCATACTTCTCTCTTAACAAGAATTGAAAACAAGATTGATGCTAACTTATGGTGCCCTTTTATCAAAAAGGAAATTAAGTCTCAAAAACGGAGAGTTGAAAGTGAGTAAAAGAACCTCTTATCTTTCTTTGGCTGAAAAAATGTATGTAATTGAGCATAAAAGCATTGAAAGAATTGCTTTAGATTTAAATCTTAATTTTAAAACCATCCTTAGATGGAAGGATGAAGGCGGCTGGGAAGAAAAAAGAGAATCATACGTTCAAAATCAACAGATGTTTCACGAAGAATTGTATATTTTTTCAAGAAAATTAATGAGATCAATTCAGGAAGACCTTGACAACGATAGAAAAACCGAGGCGGGAAGGATGTACACATTTACAAGAATGCTGCCTTTAATAACCAAAATCAAGGAATATGAGGATATAGTAGCCAAAAAACAAGATGATAAAGATAATAAAACCCTTACTGATGAAGATATACGAGAAATCGAAGATCTTCTTGGCATAAGAAAGCACCGGAAAGATGAATCAGATGAACTATAGTGAAAATGAGTTTCAAAAGCTTCCAGCGAAGCAAAGCTCCGCTTCATCTCTTGTCACTCCTACTTCCGAATATTTTCTTCCATATCAGAACAGATGGCTTGACGATAAGTCAAAAATTAAGATGTGGGAAAAATCAAGGAGAATCGGTGCAACGTATGTCCAGAGTTATGAAGATGTAATGGACTGCGTTAAGAATAAAGGCTATGATGTATGGTTTTCATCAGCTGATGAATCTGCCGCAAGAGAATATATAGCCTACTGCGAGCAATGGACAAAGTTTTTAAAAATAGCCTCAAAAAAGCATGGAAAGATAATTATTGATTCAGAAGAAGATATTAAAGCCTTTGTAATTGAATTTGCCAATGGCACTAAAATTCATGCGCTCTCTTCAAATCCCAAGGCCTTTAGAAGCAAAGGAGGCAAGGTTGTCCTTGATGAATATGCTCACCATGATAATCCAGATGCTTTATGGGCAGCAGCAAAACCCTGTATAACATGGGGGTTTCCAATGAGGATTCTATCCACTCATAATGGTCAGAATTGCAGGTTTTTCAAATTTATAGATCAGGTAAAAAAAGGTAAAAATAGCTGGTCGCTTCATACAACTCCAATACAACTTGCTGTTGAGGAAGGACTTGTTGATAAAATACTTGGAAGAATTGCAACCGAGCAAGAAAAGCAGCAATGGTTAGAAGAACAAAGAATAAACTGTTTTGATGAATATACCTGGCTTCAGGAATACTGCTGTGAAGCTATTGATGAAACAACGGCATTTCTTCCTTATGAATTAATATCTACCTGCGAGTCTGAAGATTTATACAGTGATTTATCTGAGTTAACTGATGTATATGTTGGAATGGATATAGGCAGAAAGAAAGATTTGACTGTTATCTGGGTTATAGAGAAACTTGGAAATGTAAATTATACAAGAAAAATTGAAATTCTTGAAAAAACGCCTTTTAAAATTCAGGAAGAAGTTTTAGAAAATATCCTGAAACACAAAAATCTAAGACGATGCTGTATTGATTCAACAGGTCTTGGAATGCAGATGGCAGAAAATTTTCAGCAAAAATTCGGCAAATACAGAGTAGAACCCATAACCTTTACAAACAGAGTAAAGGAAGATCTTGCTTACAACCTTAGAACTCACTTTGAAAACAAAACCGTATATGTACCATCCCAGCATGATATTAGAGAAGATCTGCACTCTGTAAGAAGAATAGCAACTACAGCTGGAAATATTCGTTTTGATGTTGAAAAATCTGATGCATCAGGTCACGCTGACAGATTCTGGGCTCTGGCGCTTGCCTTACATGCAGCTCAAGCAAAACCATGGCCTATTTATATAACCACAAGATGCAGAAGAGAAAGCATTGAAATGACAAAGGGGTTATTTGACGGAATAGACTGGGATACTTATTAAAAATCCAATATTACCAAGAAGCACTTTAAATCATTATTAAGGGAATTTTGCAGTGAAAAAATTATGGTTGAATGAGCGTGAATATATACTTTTTAATGAGGCTAAAACAAGTCTTGCCTCTGAAATAGCCACGAGAAAGCGCTCAATTGATTTTTATTCAATCATACAAAACCTCCCTGACCTCGATCCAGTTTTAAAATCACAGGGTAAAGATATTAGAATTTATAGAGAATTGTTATCAGATCCGCATGTTTGGGCTTGCGTACAGTCAAGAAAAGCAGGTGTTCTTTCACTCGAATGGGGTATAGATAGAGGCAAAGCAAAGTCCAAGCAGGCAAGTGTCATTGAAAATGTGTTTAATAATCTTGATTTGAATGCTTTAATCTCTGAAATACTTGACTGTGTTTTATTTGGTTTTCAACCGATTGAAATTATCTGGAAACCACAGAGTAATTTGATGCTACCTTCTTCCATTGTCGCTAAACCTGCTGAATGGTTTGTATTTGATGATGATAATAATCTGAGATTAAAAACAAAAGAAAATTTCAATGGAGAATTGCTGCCTGATAAGAAATTTCTATGTCCTCAGTACAATCCAAGTTACCAGAATCCTTATGGGGAAAGAACTTTATCAAGAATATTCTGGAATGTGACCTTTAAAAAAGGTGGATTAAAATTCTGGATAGCCTTTACTGAAAAGTATGGAATGCCCTTTTTAGTAGGTAAACATCCACGAGGAACAGGAAAAGAAGACACAGAAAACCTTGCAGAAATGATGCAGGCAATGATTCAGGATGCAATTGCGGTTATTCCGGATGATTCCACTATTGAGATTCAAGAAGCAGTTAAAACATCATCAGCTGAGATTTATGAAAAGCTGGTAGATAAAATGAATTCGGAAATCTCAAAAGCAATTCTTGGCCAAACCTTAACAACAGAGATTGGCAGTAAAGGCAGCTATGCAGCTTCTAATACACATATGGAAGTAAGAAAAGACATCATTGAATCAGACAAAAGAATAGTTGAAAAGACTTTAAACCAGCTTATCAGGTGGATTTACGGATTAAACTTTGCAGAGCAAAGAGAAATTCCTGTTTTTTCAATGTGGGAAGAGGAAGATGTTGATTTAAACCTTGCACAAAGAGATAAAATCCTCTCCGATACAGGGGTTAAATTTACAAAAGAATATCTGATGAAAACCTATGGATTTGATGAAAAAGACATAGAGATTACTGATAAAACAAATAAATCCCAGCCAGCATTCAAAGAAGTTGCGGATTGCTCGCAGCAAGACTCGCTTGGAACGCCGTTTGTCTTCTTTTTAAGGCGAGAGAATCGAGCCGTAGAAAATGGCTTCACGAATAGTGAAAATGCGAGCAACCAAGCAAAGGAATCAGAATTTCCTGACAAAGCAGGAGGCAATGCCTCATTTCCCGATCAAGAGGCTATTGATAATCTTACATTCTCGGATGACGAGTTGCAGCATCAGGCTGAAACAATTTTAAAACCACTATTTGCTATGATAAATAGCTCAGGTTCTTATGAAGAGATTTATGAAAAGCTTTCTATTCAGGGTTTAAAAACACAAGAGATAGAGAAAATTCTTGAAAAGGTAGTATTTATTTCTGAAATCTGGGGGAGATTAAATGGTGATACCTGATTTAAAATATCTAATTTATCTTCCACCGGAGCGTGCCATTAAATTTCTTAAAGATAAAGGCTTTGAGTTTAGCTGGGATTGGTATGATGTCTGGCAGGATGCTCATAAAAAATCTTTTACAGTAGCAAAAGTAATGAGGGAAGACATTCTCACAGATATAAGAGAAATGGTTGAAAAGGCAATGGCTGATGGTCTAACCTATCAGCAGTTTAAAAAAGAGCTTGAGCCAAAACTCAAAAATAAAGGTTGGTGGGGAAAAATTTTGGTTGGAGATGAAACAGGCGCACAAGTCGTTCAGCTTGGATCTCCATGGAGATTAAAAACCATTTATAGAACTAATATCCAGACATCCTATATGGCAGGAAGGTATAAAACTCAGATTGAAAATACAGATAACAGACCTTACTGGCAATATGTGGCCATTATGGACAGAAGAACCAGACCCTCTCACGCCCAGTTAAATGGAAGAATATTTAGATATGATGATCCTTTTTGGGATTCATTTTACCCACCCAACGGCTGGGGATGTAGATGCAGGGTAAGAGCTTTAAGTAGTGAAAATCTTCAGGATAGGGATTTAGGAGTAGATTCATCAGACGGATATTTATCAGAAGAAATGAGACTTGTTTCAAAAAGGACAGGAGAGTTAAAGCCTGTAGCAGTTTATACAGATCCTTTAACAGGACACAAAATATCACCGGATATCGGGTGGAGTTATAACCCCGGCACTGAATTTAATGTTTAATAACTGGAGGCAGATCTTATGCAAAATTATCCCAGAAACAATCCAGAAAACAGGAATCCACAAAGAAAGGTTTCAGCAACACATTTAATTAACTGGGTTGGAGGAAAAAGACTTCTTCGAAAATATATAGCCCCTCTGGTACCTGAAAATATCGTTTCATACTGCGAGCCATTTGGAGGTGGTGCCTGGGTTCTTTTCTATAAAGCTAAATGGGCTGGGCTTGAAGTTTATAATGACCTTGATTCAAGGCTTGTGAATTTATTCAGGGTTGTTAAATATCATCCTTATGAGCTGAATAGAGAAATGAGCTTTATGCTTGGCAGCAGAGAAATATTTGAACAAATGCTTGATTATGAGGGAATGACTGATATTCAAAAAGCGGCAAGGTTTATGTATATTATCACCCGCTCATTCGGCGGAAGAGGAGAAAGCTTTGGCACCGTTAAAAGATCATCAGGTGGAGCAAGTAAAAGCCACATAAATCTTATACAAAGGGCACTGGCAATTCATAAGAGGCTTGATAAAGTCCTCATTGAAAATAGAGATTTTGATCAATTCATTAAACAATATGACCACGAAGGAGCTTTCTTTTACTGCGATCCCCCATACTCTTATGGATGCGGTTATAGTGTGATATCCACAAAGAATTTTGAACATGAAAGACTAAGAGATTGCCTGAAAAACATTAAAGGCAGGTTCCTCTTGTCTTATGATGATTCAGAGAAAATCAGAGAGCTTTATAAAGACTATGAAATGGTGGAAGTCGAAAGGCTTAATGGAATTAATAACAAACACCATACAAACAAGATGTTCAAAGAGCTTATAATAGCCAATTATCCTATCAAGGAGAAATTTTATGAACGATTTCATAGAAATCAGGGTTGATAATGAAGAATTGCAGCGGGCATTAAATCAGCTTACCCAAAAGACCTCTAATCTTCGCCCACTTATGAGAAATATTGCTGGAATTCTTGAAGATTCTGTCGAAGAAAATTTTGATAAAGAAGGCAGATCTGATAAATGGACTCTTCTTGCTAAATCCACAATTAAACAACGTACTAAAAAAGGTTATTGGCCGGGCAAAATCCTGCAAATGAGAGGTGAACTTGCAGCTTCAATTACAAGCAAATATGATGATAATTCTGCAACTGTCGGTACAAATAAAGTCTATGCAGCAATTCATCAATTTGGCGGTAATGCTGGCAAAAATAAAAAAGTCAAAATCCTCGCAAGACCTTATTTAAAGATTGGAAATAAAGAATCCGACCAGATAATTTTTCTTATACAGGGATATTTAAAATAATATTCAGACAAAATTCAGTTTTATGTAACTTTTTCATCCTTTTTAATTTCTTTAGCTCTATTTATTGAATTTACAATGGTTTTGTCTATACTTTTAAATGTATTGAGACCAATAGGGGTGTTATTTTCATTAAATGATAATATTTCTTTTAACCATTTCAATAAGCTTATCATTTATTCTACCTCATTAATTTTTTATTCATACCTCAAAGCATCAATGGGATTAAAGAAAGAAGCTTTACACTTTACACGCAGGATAGAAGACAAATAGCATGTCTAAAAAGACTGAAAAAGTAAAAGCCAAGATTATTGATAATGGAGAAATATCAATCGGTCATCTTTTATGTGAAATAAAAGATTTGATTCAACAATTTCGATAATTATACCTGTTATACTAGCCGACATTGATAATATTAGAGCTTAAATGAGAAATTGCAGTCTGATACCCAGATTTTAGTATCAACAGTCATTCTTTTGTTCTCTCAGTAACAGAAAATAACATAATATTTGTAAAGGTTAACTAAAACAAGTTATTTGTGGAATTAATATCAATATTTTTATGACAATCCTGACAATAACCATAAATTTCAAATTTATAACCTATTATAGTAAACCCTGATTTTTCTACTATAGAATCCTTTATGTTTAATGATGTAGCATCTATTACCGGCTTGATTTTATTGCATTTTATACAGGTTATAAAGTGTCTTTTAACAGGTTTATTAAGCTCATATGTTGTTTTATGACCGTTTATTGCTATAGATTTATTTACAATACCTTTATTTGTTAGAATTTCTAAATTTCTATAAATGGTTGACTGCGAAATATGCTCTTTTGAGTAAACAAATATAGATAAAATATCATCCACAGTGGCTGGAACTTCAAACATTTTAAGTATTTCAATAATTTTTTTTCGGTACATTGTCTTTCTGCAATCCTTTAGCTGTTCTTCAATATAATTGTTAAGATCCACTATATGTCCTCCTTTCAATACTATTCTTCTTTTGAAGTTGTTTTTAAAAAAATATGTAAAATAAAAATTAAAAAAATAAGAAAAATATTGATAAAAAAAATAAACCTGATATCATGAATGATAATGCATATCATTTGCATTTACAATGTTAAAAATATCGATGGAAAAACAAGATGATATTGCTATTGCAATAAACTCAAAACTTCGAATTAGACTACCTGATTAATTTACAACAACATATTTTGCTCAATATAAGAAAGGAAAAATAAAAAAAAGAAATAAAAAAAATTTATAAACCAAAAATATTGGCAATAAATTTACTATTTAGAAAGTATGGTAAGAGATTTAAATGTAGTAGCAACAAGGAATTAGAGGATTAAAATGAAAAAGATGAAAATATTAATAATATTAATAATTATTAATTTAATGTTTATCCCAATATCATTTACAGAAGTTGTTGCAACTGAAAATAACCAGGCATATGGAAAATGTAATGTCAAAAAAGGTAAAATAGTTTGTGCTGACAAAGAAAAAGAAGAAAAACTAAGAGCCAAATGCAGGATAGAAAAAGGCCAAATTATATGTCCTGAAGATGAGAAAAAATTAGAGCCTGAATTGGGCAAAATTATAGAAAAACCGCCGGAAATGCCTGTTCAATTTGGCAACATAGAAGAAAAAGATTATATATACAGTCAAAGCAACTTTCAGGAAGATCTTAAGACTTCATCTACAGCAGTTGATGTTGTTACCCGTAAGGACATGGAAACTCTAAAAAATCCTTCTGTTAACGAAGTAATGAACACTTTATCCGGTGTAGATGTTCATTCAAAAGGTAGTATTGGCCATGAAGGCAGTATAAGAATACGTGGAAAACAAAAAGTTGGAGTTACATTAGACGGAATTAGAATCAGTGACCCTCTTAACAATTCAATAGATTTGCGGCATTTTCTTTCTGAAGATGTTGAAAGAATAGAGGTCATTAAGGGTGCTCAAAGTACAATTGGCGGCAATAATGCACAAGGTGGTCTCGTTAGTATATTTACAAGAAGAGGCTTTGGAGCACCCAGATTAGAATTTAATTCTGGCATGGGTTCTTTTTCTACTTTCAAAGAATCAGCTTCTTTTTCCGGTGGAAATGAAGTAGCTGACTATTATCTTGGCATTACAAGACTGGATACCAACGGAGGAATGGCAACAACCCCTGATGGCAAAAGTAAACGAGATGCTTATAAAAATTTATCACTTGCTTCAAATGTAGGAGCAAGATTACTTGAAGGAAAAGCTGAATTAAGAAATACTTTCAGGTATATAGAGGCAAATAAACAAGTTGGTATTGATGCTGTTGATCCAATTGTGTTTGACCCTGATGATGAAGCAAATAATGTTATTGTACTTAATGTTACAGAGTTTAATCATACTCCAACAAGCTGGTATGACTATAACGTAAGATTTGGTGTTAATAAGGACAGATATAAGTTTGAAGCCGGACCTTTACCTTTACCTGACTCCAGTTATTACAGATATGATAATAACAGGCTTCAGTTTTCTACCCAACACAACTTGAGATACAAAAAATTCAATACTTTATCAATTGGCTATAACCTGGAATATAACGATTATGACAATACATCCGGCATAAAAAGAAATAGCGACCAACATGACGTCTATTTTAATGATGTAATTAATATTAAAGACATACTGGTCATTCGCCCCGGTATTAGAATTATGCATAGTGAAGACTGGGGAACATTTGGAACGCCAAATATTTCAGGAGCTTTAATTTTACCGACTCCATTTATACCTGACTCATACTCAAAAATTAGGTCATCTTACGGTCATTCAATAAGTGCTCCAACACTGGTTCAATTAAATGCTCCGAGTTATGGAAATCCTGATTTAAAGCCTGAAAAACTTGATGGTTGGGATATTGGTTTTGAACAGAGCTTGCTTAACGACAAAATCAAGTTTGATTTTGGATATTTTAGAAATGATTATAATGATTTAATTGACTGGGTCTGGGAAGGTCCCGGCTGGATGGACGGCAAATATCAGAATATTAGTGTGGCCAGAACTTATGGATATGAATCATCTTTAACAATTAACCCGTTACCGGGATTAAAGGCATCTGTTAACTATACCTACACAGATTCTGACGATGGAAACAAAGAAGACCTGATAGGTGTTCCAAGAAACAGATACAATTTTATTGTGAAATACAGTCCAAAAGAAAGATTTAGCGTTTATGCCAAAGGGACAGCATCTTCAAGCAGAAGATATAATTCATCCGGTAAAAGAACAGACGGATATTTTGATTCTGCTATAGGCGCAACAGTAAGACTATTCAAACTTGCCGGGGCTCACGTATACGCCTGGGGTCAAATAAATAATCTTACAAATGACAAATATGAAGTTTCTAAAGACTATAGAAAGCCTGGTATAGGATTTATGGCAGGTATCTCCATATCAAGGCCATTTTAATAATTGAAAATATTAAGTGAGAGGTAAAAATGGAAAAAGAAAAAATAATATTCTCCTGGAGTAGCGGAAAAGACAGCAGTTTATGCCTTTATGAAGTTATGAAATCGGGCAAATATGAAGTTGTGTCACTATTAACAACAATATCAGAAGATTATGACAGAATTTCCATGCATGGCGTGCCAAGAGTTTTGCTTGAACGTCAGGCTGAATCAATAGGATTACCCCTAAATAAAATATTTATTTCCCCATGTCCTGATAATAGTGAATACGAAGCCAAAATGGAAGAATTCCTCCTGAGTTATAAAGAGAAAGGGGTCGAAACAGTAGCTTTTGGAGATATATTTCTGGATAGTTTGAGAAAATACAGGGAAGAAAAACTTGCTGTTGTTGATATGAAAGCTTTATTTCCTCTATGGAAACGTAATACTGTTGATATTACAAGAAAGTTTATAGATTTAGGTTTTAAAACAATTACAACCTGTGTTGATTCAAATCTACTTGATAAGTCATTTGTCGGCAGAATTATCGATGATAATTTTCTAGGAGAACTTCCTGAGAATGTTGATCCTTGCGGTGAAAATGGAGAATATCACTCTTTTGCATTTGATGGGCCTATATTTAGAGAAAGTATCGGGTTTAAAACAGGAGAAATAGTATTGAGAGATGGTTTTTATTATTGTGATCTAATACCTGAATAGATACCGTATTTGAGAGGTTAAACAATGGCAAAACATTCAAGAAATCTGATTATAATTATATGTATACTGATTTTTCTATTAAGTCTTTATTTATCTGTTTTTGCAGGACATTTAACATTGACATTTAAAGACTTTATTGATTTTTTATCGTTTAGAAGCACGGACAATTCAAACATTCTTGGTGTATTAAGAATACCAAGATCATTCAAGGCCGTCATAGCTGGTGTTTGTCTTGCAACATCCGGTTTATTTATGCAAACAATGACAAAAAATCCTCTCGTAGAACCTTATATAACAGGTGTATCATCAGGTGCGGGTATTGCTCTGGTAACAGGAATTTTGTTTGAGGTATCACCTTTTTATTATCCAATTCTGGCATTTGCAGGTGCAATTACAGCATCTATGGTTGTAATGTCTTTTGCAGGGCTGAATAAGTTTTCACTCGTTAAGCTAATCCTCATTGGATTATCAATAAACATCTTTGCCGGTTCACTAATGTCTATGCTGATTATAACAAACAGCAGCAAAAGCCATAATATGATGGTAATTCTGGCAGGAAATTTAAACAGTTCGCTTTTTGTTTATACTCCATTAATAATACTTTTTGTAATTGCAATGATTGCATCAATTTTTATGGTGCCAAAACTCAATTTTTACAGGCTGGATAATAATATAGTGTCTGTTTTAAGTGGAAATAAGAAAAACAATGGCATCTTTTTAGTTGTGTTATCAGCCATCTTAGCTTCAATTAGCGTATGCGCAGCAGGAATACTTGGATTTGTCGGTATTATCATTCCTCATTTATCAAGACTTATTGTAGGAATTGATTTCAGATGGCTGTTTTTTGTAAATATGCTGCTTGGAGCTTCTATAGTTCTATTTTCTGATTTCATAGCCAGAAATATAATTTACCCGATGGAAATACCGTTAGGTATTGTATTATCTATGCTTGGAGCTCCTATTTTTATCGGATTTCTGATTTTTAAAGGGAGGAATTTCAGTGCTTAGTATAAAAAACGGAAAAATAGCATTTAAAGAGAAAATATTACTGGAAGATATTAATCTGGAAATACCTGAATCTCATTTAAGCATAATAATAGGGCCTAATGGAGCAGGAAAAACATCACTTATTAATATTTTATCGGGTTCAAGTAAATTAACAGGCGGAGAGTTTATAAATACTTATAAGAAATGTATTTTAATTCCTCAAAAAACTCACTATCCCGATGGAATAAACCTGTATGAATATGTATCATCAGTATTTTTTCAATCTGGTTGGAAGTGGTCTATATCTAAAAAAGAACAGGATAGAGTTTATGAGGTTCTGGATAAGCTAAATTTATCGTCAAAAGAAAAATCTGAACTGCATCAACTCAGCTCAGGCGAATTACAACTGGCAAATATAGCCATTTGTTTGTTATCAGGAGCTGATTTAATCCTGTTGGATGAACCGTCAGCCAATCTTGATTTAATTAATCAGGTTATGATTTTGGAAATTTTAAAGAAATTAACACAAAAAGGCATAACGATAGTGGCAATAATGCATGATATAACGCTGGCAGCAAAATATGGCGACAAATTCATTATTGTACAAAAAACTGAAAATCATCCGCAAACAGGCAAAATTGTATATGGAAACAAGCAAGAAGCATTAACTGAGTATAACCTGTCAAAAGCATATAATTATGAATTTAAGGTGGTGGATATTGATGAAAACACTTATATTCAATCTGGTACTTAGCATTTTAATTGCATTTATGAGCTTTAATAATCTGGTATATAGTAAGCCAAATGATACTATAATTGCACTTGCTCCTGCTTTAGCTGAAATAGTATATGCTGTTGGTGCTGAGGATAAACTGGTTGCCGTATCATCATGGTGCGATTACCCTGAAGATGTCAAGAAAAAGCCGAAAGTAGGAAATGCTTTTTCTATTAATAAAGAATTAATCATTAAATTAAAGCCTAAAATCATTTTGGCTGTTGATAGTCAACAGCCTATGGTAGATGATTTAAAGATGCTTGGAGTGGAAATTTACTATTTTTCATCAAAAAATCTGGATGAGGTATATGACAATATAATTAAAATAGGTGAAATTACAGGTCATTTGAAAGAAGCAACTGAGCTTGTATCTGAATTAACTCAAAAACAGGAGACTTTGCAGGCTGAGAAACAGAAAAAGGTATTGTATGTTATTAATACAGAGCCATTAATGTCTGTCAGTAAATATAGCTTTATTAACGACATTATCGAAAAGTCAGGCCATAAAAATATAACTGGTTCTATAAAAGATAATTCCCGCAATGAATATCCGATTATTAGCCTTGAATATGTGATAGCACAAAAACCGGATGTGGTTGTAATAACACACAGCATTGACTCAGCAGAATATTTAAAAAAATACCTCAAAAGCAAATTTGTTGTAATTACAAATGAACAAGTAGATACCTTAAGCCGTCCGGGACCAAGGGTAATTGATGCTATAAAAATGTTTTCAAAACTCTAAAATGGAGAAAATATGACTAAAGATTTTTTAGAAAAAAGAAAAAATATACCTGCCTTAATTATTGCAGGTATGCATAGCGGAGCAGGAAAAACATCTCTAACCATAGGAATAATAGCTGCTTTGACAAAAAGAGGATATAAAGTTCAACCATTTAAAGTGGGACCGGATTTTATAGACCCCGGGCATCACACAAAATCATCGGGCAGAATTTCAAGAAATCTTGACGGGTGGATGCTATCACACAATACAAATCGGGAGATTTTTGCAAGAAATTCATATGATGCTGATATTGCCGTAATTGAAGGAGTTGCAGGTCTTTTTGACGGTTATGACGGAATTTCAGAATCAGGAAGTACAGCAGAAATAGCTAAAATTCTTGACGTTCCTGTTATTCTTGTAACTGACGCACAGGCTCTTTCAAGAAGTATAGGAGCAGTTGTTAAAGGATATGACACATTTGATCCTGATTTAAAACTTGCTGGAGTTATTTTTAATAAAATTAGCGGATCAAGACATCTAAAAATGCTTTCAAGTGCGGTAGAAAACAGCTCTTCTGTAAAAATAATAGGCGGCATTCCGCAGGACAAACAGGTTTTTGTACAGGAAAGACACCTTGGACTTCATATGGCAAGAGAGGATAAGCTGCTTGATGATTATATAAATAAACTTGCACAACTGGCTGAAGATCATCTTAACCTTGATGAACTAATTAAACTGGCTAATTCATCTATAGAAAGGGCTCAAACTGAACCTAGAAGAATCTATGATAATAAAGTTAGAATCGGCGTTGCCAGAGACGAGGCATTTTGCTTCTATTATCAGGATAATCTCGATTTGTTGAAGGAATATGGAGCCCAGATTATTGAATTTTCACCAATAAGAGATAATCTTCCTGAAAATCTTGATGGAATATACTTTGGCGGTGGATATCCTGAACTTTATGCAGAGCAACTTTCTAAAAACAAGGCTATTTTAGAAGATATTTATAATTTTTCTCAAAATGGCGGTGTAATTTACGGCGAATGTGGCGGGTTAATGTATTTAAGCGAAGGAGTTGAAGGATTTAATGGTGAATTTTATCCATTATGCAGCATTTTACCTTTTAAAACCCGAATGACAGGAAAGGTAAAACTTTCATACACTGAAGTTTACCCTGAAAACCAGATTAAGTTTTTCCCAAATGACTCTGTAATTAGAGGACATTTGTTTCATTATTCTGAAATCATTGAATCAAGAAATACAGAGACTTTTTATAACGTAAAAACATTTACTTCCGGCAAAATTCCAGAAGGCTATATGATAAATAATACCTTAGCAAGCTACATCCATCTGCATTTTTGGAGTAATCCCGAGTTTGCAAGGTCTTTTGTTGAATTTTGCAGAGGCAATAAATTACGTTATTATTAAATTTCAGTCTGAAATTTTATTCTTGTTGTACTCAGATTCACCTTTTGCTCTCCATATCTGAGCACCGGAATAAATGGCTTCATAAACTACAGATCCAATAAGGCTTCCAATAGCTGTATGTTTTCCTGCATAGTGATTAACAGTTTGTGAAACAGGAGCTGCAATTACAATGCAATCTGTT
>Ga0156398_1008_pt2 | contig 18075 bp, 15 predicted proteins | sample RifOxyA3_FD_108042 | JGI IMG/M metagenome (GOLD analysis project Ga0156398, IMG submission 108042) | Candidatus Melainabacteria bacterium RIFOXYA12_FULL_32_12 | reverse complement strand
CCGCTTGCAACTTTAACCGCAGTCCAAAAGACGAGCCTGTAATTATATCATAGCCTGATTTTTATATTTTTAGTCAGACAGGCTCTTAGTCTTAAAAAATCAGCAAAATATTATTAGATCTCAAGAAATTAACTAAAACAATTAATCAGTATAAGGTGAGAATTCACTTTAAACTGATTAATTGTTGACAAAATTAAGTCAATACTACATCATCGAATAAGATACTAAAGCCAAAACCAAGAATTGAGAATGCTGAAATATAAAATTAACTTTATATCTATCTGTATTATTCTAGCCAGTGCATTTATTTTATCTAATAAATGCTGTTTTGCTCAGCTTGCACCAATTCCCATATCACCAGAAACGGATGCCGCTGCCATTACAGCTCCAAAACAAGATACTGTTTTAGATAACCTGATTAAAGAATCTATCAAGGAAGAGGATCAAAAAACAGAAGATAAAGAAAAAATTGACGACCCCAATATCAAGCCAATATCAAATATTAAACCTGAAAAACCAGTAGAAGGTAAGATTGAATCAATTATTACACCTACTATTTTTGTAAAACATATACTAGTAGAAGGTGGTGACCTATTAACAGATGAAGATATCAGCAATATAACATCAGAATATGAAAACAAGAATTTAACTTTGAGCGAGATTAAAGAAGTTGTAAACAAGATTAATAACTTATATTACGATTTTGGAGTTCTTACATCACTTGCCTACTTACCCCCACAGGAAGTTCAGGATAATATCGTAATAATTAAGGTAATTGAAGGCAAACTTGGAAAATTACAAGTAAAAGACAATAAACATACTAGAGCAGGTTATATTAAAGGAGCAATTCAGCAAAAAGAAGGTGATATAATCTATCTTCCAGAGATACAGAAAGATATTTTGTCTTTTAACAGGATGAATGATGTTAAATTAAAAGCCCGAGTCAGAAAAGGTGAAGAATTTGGCACATCAGACATAACTCTGGAAGTTGAAGAAAGAAATCCATACCATTTAGGGTTCAATTTTGATAATACAGGAAGAGACACTGTAGGCGTTCTAAAAGGCGGGGTGAATGTTCAACATGACAGTGTTTTAGGATTTAGAGACAGACTTACTGCATCATATGGCAGAGCAAGATCCACCAATACAGTTTCCACAAGCTATAGTCTTCCTGTAGGCCATTCAGGACTGAGGGTTGGTGGAGCATTTGGATATGGTGGTATTGGAATTAGTAAAGGAGTATTAAAGGATCTCAATATTGAAGGAAAATCTTTTAGTTATTCTGGTTTTGCATCAATGCCTATGGTGAATACCAAAAGGTTTACATTAGGCACAAGTGCATCCTTTAACGCTAAAAAAATAACCACTTATTTAGACGGACAATCATTTTCTGAAGTATTAGGAATACCCTCCACTCAAATTAGAACCGTAGTCTTTTCTCTAAATGCTGTAGAGCGTGATAAATACGGACAATGGATGCATAATTCTGACTTCCATACAGGCCTTGAATTATTTGGGGGAAAAGAAAAATTCTATAAATATACAGGCAGTTTAATTAGGTTACAAAGACTTGGCCAGAAATCACTATTAATACTTAAAGCAGCAACCCAATTTGCAGATGATGAATTGCCATCAGCTGAACAGTACGGAATTGGAGGGGCCTATTCAGTTCGTGGATATTCAGAAGGGATATTATCAGGAGATAATGGATATTTATTTGGCGGAGAATTAAGAGTCCCTATATTTTTATTACCCGAAAAAATAGGTAATTTAAAAATAAGAGATAATATTCAGGGAGTAGCTTTTGCAGAAACAGCCGGAGCATTTCCTGAAGACTATGTAAGATCAAGTCAAACACTAACAAGCGTTGGACTTGGTATAAGAGCCAATCTTACAAAATACCTTACAGGTAGAGTTGACTATGGTTTTGGATTGGCAGCAAATAGAGAAGATGATCAGCCTTTAGCAAGGCTCCATTTCAGCATAGAATCCTCTCCATTCTAAGGGTACGATTACAGTCTGATAAATCGGATAAGAGATATCAGTATCAGGGTTTGTTAAGGACTTTACAGTTCCTAATGATGCAGTAATTTATTGTATAAGTTATATTAAACGCTTATGCTATATGCCAGATCAATTGCTTCTTTCATACTATTGTAATTGGCGATATTTTTGCTGGCTATGTCAAAAGCAGTTCCATGGCTTGGCGATGTTCTTATAATAGGCAAATTAATAGTCATATTTACTGTGAAATCCATTGCTAAGAGCTTTATTGGTATTAATCCCTGATCATGATAACAAGCGACATAGGCCTGATATGGTTGTGGATTTTCTTCAATATAAGGTTTAGCAGCTTTGTTCCACATAGTATCAGCTGGAAATGGACCTTCTATATTAATATTGTATTTTTCTTTTAGCTTATTTATTGCAGGAATTATTATTTCTTGCTCTTCAGTCCCTAAAAGACCGTTTTCTCCTGCATGAGGATTTAATCCGCATACTGCTAATCTTGGTTTTATTGTATTAAAGTCTTTTGTAAGCGATTTATTTAGGGCCAGAATCGTGTTAATGATTTTATCCTGAGTTAAAGCTTGAGGTACATCTTTTAGAGGTATGTGTCTGGTTAATAGCAATACTCTGAAATCTCTGGCAACAAAAAGCATTTCTGCCTGTTCATTTTTATTTCCTAAATAATCTTGCAGAATCTCAGTTTGTCCTGAATAGTGATACCCTGCCATGTTTATCGCTTCTTTTGATAAAGGAGCTGTTACTATAGCTCTTATTTCATTATTTTGAGCAAGTTGACAGGCTTTCTTAAGTGCTAAATAAGATAGTTTACCACTTTCTATATTTGGTTGTCCTGCTGAGATTTTAGAAATATCACACGGAATATCAATGATATCCAGGTTATCTGGTAATGGTTGATTAATCTTAGATGATACTTTATGGAATATTTCTTTATTACCTATTAAAATATATTCTTTAGCAGGTATATCTAATGAATTAATAGATTTTATGATAATTTCAGGGCCAATTCCTGTTGGATCACCTATAGTTATAGCTATTTTTTTGTATTTTATCATAGCAAAAATCTTGTATTGTCAGTTTACTTGGTTTCTTGATGTTTTTTAAAGTATTTAAGTATATTTATAAAAGTATTTGGAGTGCCAAGATTACCTGATTTTGTAATTATCCATTGTGCTGCATGATCAAGGCATAATGGGATAGCAGGTTCAACCTCATCGATTAATTGAAGATGTTTGCTTTGTATGGCGTTGCAGCATTTATATGAGGTTTCCCCACCTATAGTAACTAGAATTACGCTGTGTTTATTTACAACTTTCTCGGTTAAATTAGCGAGGAAGTCGCTAACAATGCCCGGTACGTTTTCTGACTGAATACCTTGCTGGCTTGCATATTCCATAGTGACATTTAAATCACCTTCTAATGGAGCAGAGTGTACGAGTACAATACCATCAGGCCCTAAGTCGTGTATAATTCTGTCAGCCAATTCTTCTGAAGGTTCAGTTAGCACTTGTTGCGGGGTAAGCTCAATAAAGCTTGGTTCAAATTCATCAGACTCCATTAATTTCTTAATTTGTGTCTTTGTAATTTCTGTAGCGCTACCAACTACTATAAAAATTGGTAAAGTAGGAATTACTTTAGTGATATGTTGGTGTTTTACCTCAGGCAACCAGCATTTTGTCAAGACTTGAGCTAGTCCTGCTGAGCCACAGGGTAAAATATTATAATTAGATTTTTGAATAGCTAAAGCTATTTGCTCCAGATCAGTTGTTGAAACAGCATCTATTATAATTAATTTTTTATTCTTTTTAATCAATTCCTGTAATTCTACAAGAATAGGCCCTGCTCCTCTCATGACTGTAGCTAATTGAATCATATCAACTAATTCAGGTTTTTCTATTTGTTGTTTTAACAGGGCAGGAACATATGATTGGAATATAGGAGATTGAGGGTCTCTTGCTACTTCTGTTCTCTCAATAGGAACACCTTTTAATAAGTGATATCCGCCAACGGTAGTTCTTCCTTCTGCTGGAAATGCAGGTACAATAACTGCAGCATCCCAGCCCATTGCATTGAGAACGGCCAAAGATTCTGGTCCAACATTTCCTCTTAATGTAGAATCTATCTTCTTATAAAGGTATTCTATATTTAAATTGTCTAATAGTAGTTTTGTAGCATTGGTTACAATTTTAGTGGCATCTGCTGCACTTATGTTTCTGGTTTCGGTGCTTATTGCCCAGGCTTGAGTGTTTGCTTTTCCTTCAGGCATTGTAGAATAATCAAGTAAAATTTGTGTATTGCACCCGCTTAAATGAAACTGAAGGGCTGTATCATTTGCACCTGTTAAATCATCAGCAATTATGCCAATTGTACCTATTTTTATACTCATAGTTATTATCCAGCTGAACTTTCTTCCTTCTTGCCGCCTAATAGACGCAGATTATTTGCTCTTATGAAAAATCTTTCTCTTTTATTTCCTTCAGAGTCTTTCCACTGGCTAACTTCTAATTTGCCTTCTATTCCTACTAAACGGCCTTTGCGGACATATTCACCAGCGACTTCAGCATTTTTGTCCCATAATTCGATATTAAACCAGTCAGTTTTCTCGCCTTCTTTTGACCATCTGTTTACAGCTACTGAAAATGCTGTTTTAACTTTCCCTGATTCAAAATATTTCATTTCAGGATCCTGACCGACCCTTCCAACTATTACAACAGAGTTTATCATTTATGTTTCCTCTTCTTAATTATATTTAAACTTATATTCTATTTGAAAATAAGATAATACTATTTTAATCCAAATTTATTTTACTGCAATCTCTCTTAAATATTCTGCACAATCTTCTGGGATTGCAATATTTATATACATACCTGTACCAAGTTCAAATCCAGCTGCGATTGTAAGTTTTGGAATTAATTCCACATGCCAGTGGTAGTATCTGTCAGTATTTTTTTGTGTTGGTGATGTATGAATAAAATAATTATATGGTGGATTTTCTAAGCCTTTATAAATTTTGAATAATGTTGTTTTCCACACTTCTGATAGATATAATATTTGCTCTTCATTTAGATCCTGGTATTTTGCACTATGGAATTTTGGCATTATCCAGGTTTCAAAAGGTGTTTTTGAAGCATAGGGGGCAAATGAGATAAAGTGATCGTTTTCATAAATAATTCTAGATCGCTCTTTTAGCTCCATTTTAATCATATCACAATATACACATCTGCCTGTAGACTCAAAATAATCATTTGCACCAGTAAATTCTTCAGCAATTTTAGGGGGTATAACCGGTGTAGCAATTATTTGGCTATGTGGGTGAGTGATACTTGTACCTGCTTGAGCACCATGATTTCTAAATAATAATATGTATTTAACCGCATTTTCCTGTGAAATTGCAATATATCTGTCTCTATAGGCTCTTAATACATCTGCTACTTGATCCAGATCGAGTTGTGATAAGCATTTAGAATGATGTGGCGATTCTATAATTACTTCAGATGTGCCAGTTGCATAACTGCTAATTTGCAATGAATTTTCTTGTTTTATATGGAATTCCTGGTTTAAGTTCAGTGCTGCAAATTTATTGGGGACAGCTCTGAGAGTCCAGCCGGATGAATCTGGTTTGCTGTTATAGTTTCTGTAAGCCAGTACTTCAGGAGGAGTCATATATTCATTTTCGCTACAGAAAAAGCAATTTTTTTCGTATGGTACTTCATTTTCCTGCATATCAACTTTATAAGTTGGTTTTTCAGGCCTTTTAGCTCTTTCTGTTGCTATTATTACCCAATTTTTTGTTATTGGATCTCTTCTCATTTCAGGCATAAAGTTTTATTCCTCCCGTTGCAATTTACTTATTTAAAGCCTTTTTATAGAGATCAACATATTTATCTGCACTCTTTTCCCAACTAAAATCATATTGCATTGCCCTGTTAGTTATATGGGCCCATTCTTGTTCATTTTTATAAGCATTTAATGCTCTTGAAATAGCATTAAAAAGTACGCAAGAATCATAGTCTTCAAAAACAAAGCCATTTCCATTTTTTTCATCTAAATTATAGTCAATAACTGTGTCTGCTAATCCTCCAGTTTTTCTTACAATTGGAATAGTGCCGTATTTAAGTGCTATTAATTGACCAAGCCCACAGGGTTCAAACCTGCTTGGCATTAGGAACATATCACAGCCTGCGTATATTTTTTTTGCCAGGTTTCCATTAAATCCTATAACTGCTTTTATGTTATCAGATGTGGTAGTTAAGTCTTTGAAAAGCAATTCATACTTTTCTTGTCCTGTGCCAAGAACTGCTAGCTGTAAATCCATATTTTTAATGTTTTCAGCTATTCCTGCAATAAGATCTAACCCTTTTTGATCGACTAATCTTGATATCAAGCCAATTAATGGAGTATCAGGATTTTGCTTTAATCCTAATTCTTTTTGCAATTCAATTTTACACTTATTTTTTCCAGATAAATCTACTACGGAATAGTTTTGTGGCAGGACTGGATCAGTTTTAGGGTTCCATACGTCATAATCAATCCCGTTTAATATGCCTGTTAATTTATAATTATTTGATCTTAGCAGCCCATCAAGTCCGTCCCCATATTCTGGAGACTGAATTTCTTCAGCATATGTAGGTGAAACAGTATTAACTTGATCTGAATAAATAATTCCACCTTTCATCCAGTTAATTTTATCGAAATATTCGAGACCTTCTGATCCATATACCCCATTATCAATTATATTGCCAAATTCCAATATTTCAAAGCCAAATTTGCCTTGATATGCCAAGTTATGAATACTATAAACTGTAGAGGTATTTTTATAAAACTCGCAGTTTCTATAATTAGTTTTAAGATAAACAGGTATATTTGCTGTATGCCAATCATTACAGTGTATTACGTCTGGCTTAAAGTCAATTTTTTTCATTAACTCTAGGGTAGATAATCCAAAAACCAGGAATCTTTCTTGCTCAAATCTTTCATGAGCCTTATCCGGATAAATTTCGCTATGTGAACCAAAATATGTATTGTTAACTATAAAATATACAGTAACATCTGAGTCTGGAATTTTAACTTGTTTAAGAGAAACAGTGAATTGTCTATGACCGAACTTAATGTTCATCTCTGAATTAAACACATCTTCCAGATTATATTTAGCTTGATTAATTGATCCATATAACGGTAATATTACCCTGATATCATTACCCAATTTCTTTAGAAATTTAGGTAAACTGCCAGCCACATCAGCTAAACCGCCTACTTTTGCAAATGGAGCTACTTCTGCTGCTGTAAATAAGATTTTCACAATAATTAACCCCTTTAAGATTATTCTCAGACATAATACATTTTTAACATAATCAAGGTAAATATAATATAACCTGCTCCTGTCAATGAGTAATATCCCTACTTATACATTAATAAGTTGGATAATAACTTAGACATATATTATCTTTTTATATTAAAATTCTATTAGGATATATATATTAATAGGAGATAAATATGTCTGGTCATTCAAAATGGGCTAATATAAAACATAAAAAAGCCAAAGTTGATGCGCAAAAAGGTGCTGCATTTGCCAGGTTTTCCAGGGAAATAATTGTTTCTGCTAAGACGGGTGGTACAAATCCAGAAGCAAATTTTAGATTAAGAACGGCGATAGATAAAGCAAAAGCAGCTGGTTTACCTAATGACAATATAAAGCGTGCCATTGAAAAAGCTTCAGGCATGGCTGGGGGAGATAATTTTGAAGAAGTTATTTATGAAGGTTATGGTGCAGGTGGTGTGGCTATATTAATTCAGACCATGACTGATAATAGAAATAGGACAGCTGGAGACATTAGGAGCTACTTCAATAAACAGAATGGAAATCTTGGTGAAACAGGCTGTGTTGGCTGGATGTTTGAGGAACAAGGTGTTATTTCCATAAATAATGTGGGGGTTGATCAGGAGCAGTTGTTTGAAATTGCAATAAATGCTGGCGCTGAAGACTTTATTACTGATGAAAATGAATATAGAATCGTAACCACTCCTGATACTCTTCAGGAAGTAGCAGAGCAAGTTGAGGCTGCCGGGTACAAGTTAAATAATGTTGAATTAACAAGAAATCCCCAAAATACGATAGCTATTGAAGATTCTGAAACCGCTAAGCAGGTTTTAAGATTATTAGATAGCATAGAAAACCATGATGATGTGCAAAATGTATATGCAAACTTTGAAATTGATGATAGTTTGCTAGAAGAGCTTTCTTAACTACATTTATCAATTAAGTTGTGGTTTATTCTAATAACTTTTACTATGTAATAAAAGACCTCCAGGATATTATTCCTGGAGGTTCTAACTAACTGCTGGAAAATTAAAGTTTAGTTAGTAGAATTACATAAACAGAACATAAACTTATTGAAGTAAGGGCAAACCACCAATACATAAATGGGGGTTGGTTTTCTAAAATCTCAACAAGTTTACTTTTTTTGCCTGTTAATTCTTTGCCTACATTGTCTGCCCAAATTTCTTTCATATTTCCGGCTCCCCTTATTTACTCTCATTAAAATTGATAACTCATAAACCCATTTCTTATATAGTAATTTTGAAATATTTTTCTCATAGCGGCATCGGCCAAATGGTTTAGACTATCACTATTTGGAACATTTCTTTATATTTAAGAAAGAAAAAATACTTACTATGTCATGCCGGACTTGTTCCGGCATCTATCAAATGTTCGCTTTAAGCTTATAAATAGGTTAGATCCCGGGTCAAGCCCGGGATGACATTTCTACTATTTTATAATTTTGTGTAAAAATTTTTTCTTGCTTACTTATTTATAACTGTTACTTAGCGTAGTTAAAGCTTTTTACATTGTTATCAACAAATTTCTGTGCTGCTTCAATTTCTGTTTGTATTGCACTTAGTTGTGTTTTATATCTTTCTATAGTTGCATCCAGTTTTTTCTCAACTAAATGAAGTCTTTCTCTACGTTGTTCTAAAAGTTTCATTTCAGGAGCACTAGGGTCTAAATCACTGCCAACATCAACTAAGTCATTTATGCTGCCTGATAAATGCATCTTAGTTTGGGAAATAAGCTGGATTCTATATTCAAGATCGCTCTTGAACATTGTCAGATAAATTAATCTAAGTTGGCTTGAGGCTAGCCCCATTGTTATTCTCCCCGTGATTTTGTTATTTTACACATTGCTATCTTAACTGATTAAGAATGTCTCCTGAAATATGTTCCATTGGTGTATTTTGGTCTATTATTCTTTCCATTTGATTAAGTCTGTATCTTAAATGATTTACTCTATATTTGGCAATTCTTAGTTTTTGATTTGCGGTAAGCATATTTTTAACAGAATTTACAAAGTTTGTATAAGCAGTCTCAAAAATCCGTGCCCTTACTAGATAGTAATAAAATATTCTGAAAAACGAGAAGAAATTATCTGCAAATTCCGGGATATTATTTGCCGTATTTGTTGAGTTTGCCATATTGCAGTTTTTCTCCTTGGCTTTGACGACAACAGTTTTTTGAGTATTTTATCATGTTCTAGTTTTTAAGGCACTAGTTACCTATATATATAAAAACAACGAATTGCTATAAATTAACTTTAATTCATTTTTTGTTAACATTTATTAATAAATAAAGGAATTTTTACGTTTGCTCGTAAATTCGATGGTTGATTTTAGGAGATACAAGTTTTATGAGGATTTAGCGGACTAAATTTATTGTTTTTGCAGTGTTTCTGGAATTTAAGTCAATCAATGATTTGGCTTTTTCTAACCGGGTCTTATTTTCTTGTATGCTTTTAAAAATTTTTTTATGTTTTTGAGGAAATTCAGTAGAGTTATTTAAGATTTTTTTTAGCTGAATAAATATAAAGATAATAGGATTATTTTCAAAAATTAAACTCTGAAGAGATCTTATAAATAATCTGGGATTGGATCTCATTATTACTCCTAAAGCTTATAGTAGGCTTTGTAATGCTTTAGAATCACCTTCTACGGATTCTTTCAACATTTTTCTAACGATATCACCTTGTGTGTCAAGTTGTTTTACTACAGTTTCTATGTTTTTAACTCTCATAGAGAGTATAGTATCGGCGTTATTTAATACTTTGCCAGTAACATGTTGATATGCATTAAGTACGGATCCGGCGTAGCCTGTAGCAAGGTTGCCTGTTAAGCCTGCAAGTAGTCCGAACGGCCCAAAATATGGCCCTAATGAAGATGCAATTCCTCCTATTCCGGCTATTAAGCCTGCTGCAGGTAGAAGCATCGACCCACTTTGCGAAGCTCCTGCTAAACCTGATACTCCTCCGGCCATGGTAGATGCAGCGCCGCCAGTCGGGACACCACCAATAGAAAAATCGTTATCAAGAGAAGAAAAAGTATTACCCATGCCCATTAAGAGAGGTAAAGCCATTGACCCTACAGCATACGGTAATGCTGACGCACCACCGGTAGGTAATCCGGGATAATTGCCAAGTGATCCCATTCCAAAGGCTGATAATCCTCCAGCTGTTATAGAATTTCCACCGCTAATTGGAGATGAATAAGAAGTTCCGGGTATATTCATTGAATTACCGCCAAGTACCGGCATGAAGGAAGCAGGTGCAAATAGCCTTGCCATTTCCAGCATAAAATTAGCCGTGGGGCCAAAGCCTGAACCATTTAATGAGGGCCCACTAACTGATAAATCTCTTAATTTATCCCAGGTTTCATATAATTCTGCTTTTGCATCACCGCCAGCTTTACCATATTTATTAGCAATTACCAGCAAATGGTCATTTTTATAACTCATATCCTCTACCTTCCCTTGGGAATAATAACTCTCTCCGCTTAACTATTTGTGTTTGTTACGCGAATGTTTTGAATGTCATTTCAATATTCTTATCTATGACTTTCTTAACTGAATCAATTTCGGTTTGAACTTCTTTTTGCTGTGTTTCAAGGTTTTTAAGATTAATTTCAAGAACACGGTCTTGGGAATGATAGCCTTCTGTAAGCGCATTTATTCTTGATACTTCAGCTTCATATGCCAATTGATCAGATTCATATAGGTCTGCTAAACCATTATTATTTGCGTCTGGATGAGTAGCATCAATTGGATAAGGGCTTGGAACTTTTAGTTTTAAATATTCTTCAAATAAAGTTTCTGTTTCGCGAGCTAACCTCATTCTATCCTGGTTAACTTGTTGCGCATTAAATTCTAAGTCACTTTTTCTTGCTGTTAGTGATAAAAACCTTGCCTGGCTTGCAGCTAAACCCATACTTATTCACTCCCATGAATGATCCTTAATCTTCTTAATTTTTATATCGGCAGAAAGCACAGATTTCTTTAACTGTTTTTTGTAAAACCTTAAAGAATTAAATAAATATTAATATTTCTTAATATTCTGAAAATACATAAAATTTCCCTTCCGACCCTGCTAATAAATTTTCTTGAATAATAAACTTCCAGGAGGATTAGCATACAGAATAAAGAATAATGTTTTTTAGTGGGATTTCTATTTAATTTGTTTAAGTTTAACTTTTGTAACACAATTTAGAATCTAAAATAAATTTTTTGGGTTTTATGAAATTTATTCCGGTAATTTTGATGAGAGTAAAATAAGGGAAAGGTGTTACCGCTGCATTGTTATCTGTTAGCAATATAAAACTGTATTTAATTAGTATTATTAGTAATATTAATTCTAAAGAAGTTTAAATTAATCTGCATGGGTGGAAAATTCAGAAATTACAAGAAAAAAGCATTAATTTTTCTATAGAATTCTAATGTTAATCAAAAAATTTTTATAGACTAAAAAAAAAGTTTGTTATAATATCTTTTTGCAAAGAGAAATAGAGTATAATATTACTGGACAATAAGGGAGATGCCCTGGTGGCGGAATCGGTAGACGCGTCGGACTTAAAATCCGATTTGGTTCACCCCAAGTGCCAGTTCAAGTCTGGCTCAGGGCATTTTTTTAAAAGACTGTTTAAACAGTCTTTTTTATTTTGTTCATGTTATGTGTATTTTCAAAACAGTATTTCTTGTAATAATTACTATCTAAGCCTATTTTCTAAATTTCTTTGTCTGATCAAAAAAAGGGTAATGGAAAACAAGTGTCTGAAATAATCGAGGGAGTCATTGCGAACAAAATGGATATTTTGTGTGATGAAGCAATCTCTATTCATATAACGTTATTTGCTTTGTGATCACTTCGCAATTAAGATAAATAATAATCTTCCATATTTAATGGCTCGTGATGATTCATTACTTGAACATTACCAAAAATAGATGATGCTACTTTTTAGAGTTATCCTTGGATTTCCTTAAAACTTTATATGCAATAATTGGATCAATCCAGACTGCACCTCTATGAACTGTCTGAATTATCATAGTTAAGTGCTCAAATTTAATATCTTTTCTGGCATAAGAAACAGCTCCGGCGTTTAAAGCATCCATAGCCTCATCTTCATTACTGTGAGATGTAAGTACAATTATCTTGATGTTTGGATTTGCAGCCAATATTTTCTCTGTAGCTTCTATACCACTTATTTCAGGTAATCCTAAATCCATTAATATCATATCTGGATTAAGTTCCTTAGCGAGTTTAACTGCTTGTTCTCCATTTTCTGCTTCCCCTATCACATCAATATTTGGATTTTCTTGAAGAGAAACGCTTAAAGTCGTTCTAAAGAGTTTATCGTCTTCTACTATTAATAATCTTATTTTTTCTTCTATAAATCTTCCGTACATCTATTTTCTCCAATTAATGTCTTATAGTAGGTAGAGTAAAGTAAAAGGTTGTACCTTCACCTAATTTTGTATAAAACCATATTTTCCCTTGATGAGCGTCTATTATTTGTTTTGAAAGGTATAATCCAAGGCCTGTACCTATTTTTCTCTTAGTAGTTGGATATCTTTGGAAAATTTTTGATCTTTCTGACTCTGGTATTCCTTGCCCATTGTCACTTACTGCAATTTGAATTTCATTATCTGTTTTATGAGCTGATATAGTGATCGCAGTTCCTTTTCTAGTATGTTTTATTGCGTTACTAATTAGATTAGTAATTACTCTATTGATTTCATCTCTATCTATCATGATTTCAGGCAAATTTTCCTGTATATTTGTTGTAATCTCTGATTGTTGGTCTTTAGCAAGGGGTATCATTGATCTGACAGCATGAGAAATAATATCTTGAATATTGTTAGGTTGTAAGTTTAAAGTGAATTTTCCAGACTCGTAATGATAAATACTTAGTAAATTGTTTACTATTCGGAGTAATTCTTCATTAATTCTATAAATGTCTTCAAGGTAATCAGAAAAGTTTTCTAATGATAAACCAAGTTTTTTGGATAATATTGCCTCAAGGGCTTTTTGTTCTGCACTAATAGGGCTTCTTAAATCATGTGTAAGTGTAGCGATGAATGTGTTTCTTGTATCTTCAGATTCTTTTCTCTCTATAAGCTCAAAGTAAACCAGGGATGTCGTATCAATAGCTAATTTAAATGCATCTATTTCATTTGACGCCCATAATTTTGGATGTATTGAGCATAGCATTGTAGTTGCAGTAATTAATTCCCGTTTTTCAGCTGGTAATCTTTTTGCTAATGGATATATTACAAAAGATTCAATGTTTTTGCTTTTCAGATATTCTTTTAATTCTGGATTACTTATTTCTTTATCTATATCATTAATAACTATTGCCTCGCCATATGTTTTTGGTTCAAGCTCTTCTGTAAATTTAGCAAGTAAAATAGGTTGGTTAAGTATGGGTTCTAGTTCCTTATTTACTAAAACTTCATTATGTACTGTTAAATTGCGGTTTTTATCATAATGTAAATGTAATACTCTCGATACATCAAAGAGTTTAGCAAGTTTTTCTAGCAGGTAATTATAAATTTGATCGTGTTTTTCTTGTTTCCTGGATTCAAAAAGTATATCTCTTATAATTCTTTCACTATTAAGTGATTTATTTAGTTTGTCAGTTAGCTGGAACATATTTATTCCTATTGCTATTTGTTGAGCTATCAGTGCTAATAGGTCACTACTACTAGGACTTATTGCATTATCTTTCTCTGTGTTAGTAAGAAATATAGCAGCAAGGGGTGTGTCTTTATAGGTAATTGGAGCTATAACTATAGATTTAACATTAATTTCTTTCCAATTATCTCTTACTGCTTCAGGCAATTTGGGGTCATTAAGATTATTTATTACTAAAATTTCTCCTTTTTCAAAAAGTTCTTGTATTAAGAATTGATCAAGTTCAGGTGAAATTTTAGTTGCACTTTTAACAGGTGGGATATTTTCGCTTTTTCTATATTGACTTGCAATATCAGTGAATGCTTTTAGTATTGGATCATATAATCTTAAAGTTACTCTATCTATATCAAATAAATTCCCTACCTCTGTTGAAATACTATTAAGGGCTTCTATTAAGCTTTCACTTGTTAAAATTTCATTAATAATTGTTCGTAATAAATTTTCTCTGTCAGCCAGATTCTTTGTATCTGAGTATAGTTCAGCTTGTCTTACTGCAATATAAACTTGCTTAGCAATAATATGCATAAGATCGACTTCTTCATCCGTCCAATGTCTAAAATAACTGTTTTGATAAATTGCCATTATTCCTAATTTCTTATCCCCTCTTCTAATGGGGATGTTAAGAATAGATTTTGTACCTATTTTATGATGAAAATCTCTGTAAAAATCGGGTACTTCTTCATCTTCTATATTATCTATTCTTACATCTTGTCCTTTTTCGACAATTTTCTCTCCTAGATATTTATTTAACTCAAATGGAATATCTACTTGATAATGCTTAATAATAGCGGGATTTGAGGTAACCTCAACAATTCTTGACAATTTTGAATAGTCTCCAGGTGCGATAAACTCGCCTATTGCTACTCTATCAACTTTAAATAAATCTAGTATTTCATTACAAACAATATTAAAAATAGCTTCTGAATCAAGGGTTCCGCCTATTGCTTCTATGATTCTTCTTATTAAATCAGACTTTTCTGCTTGTTTTTTAGTAATAGAGTATAATTCAGCCTGATTAATGGCAATATAAATTTGGTCGGCTATAGTTTCAAGCAGGTTTATCTCGTCTTCTGTCCAGTGTTTAAGTCTAATAGTAGATAAGCCAAGTGTGCCCCATTTATTAGGTTCTCTCATGATAGGCACATTTATAATAGAGTTTATTCCCATTGTAAGATAATTAGTTTTAAAATAATCAGGTGTGTCTGATTGAGATATGTTATCAATAGCGAGGGTTGTTCCTTTATTTAATACGTTTTCACCCCAATATGCTCCGGCTCTTGGATCAAAGTTTTCAGAAAAACCTTTTACTTTCGGATTTGCCAGATATTCTCTTCTAACTATATATTCCTGATAATTTTGATTATTTGGATATTCAACTATTACTGCTCTATCAGCATCAAATAAACGGGCCACTTCTTCACAAATAATTGTTAATACTTCATTAATATCAAGACTTTCTCTTATAGTTTCAGTTATTCGTCTTAATAGGCCTTCTCTTTCGATGTAATAATTTAAGTTTTGGGTCATTGTATTAAAAGATCCGCTTAATTCGCCAATCTCATCTTTTGAGTGGACTTCAGCCGGCTCAATATTAATATTACCCCTAGTAACTTTCTCCATTTTATCCTTCAATGCATTAGCTGGATTTGATATAAACCCCGATATAATTAATCCTAAAGGTATTGACAAGGCTAACGCAAAAAGAATAGCTAATGGGATAAGTATAATTGCAAGTATAGCAATCGAACGATATTGTCTATATGCTTTGGCTGCTTCATTTTCGTTGTATGCAGCAAGATTTTCAATACGCTGGTTAAAGTCATTAAGTAGTATTATATATTGTTGATAAGAGTTGTATGCTTGCTCTCTTTGTCCTGCAATAGCTAATTGGATTATTGTATTACGGGCATTTGCAATTTGTGAAATCTCGCTTCTCATTATCTGTATGTTTTCTATTTCGTATGGGTCTCGACGAACTGCTGTATATTTTTGAAATAAATTTTGCCACTCAGCTGCTCTTCTATTTATGTCTGCTAGATATTCCTGTCTAAGGTTTGGATTTGGAGTAAATATCAGTTTATACAAGTCAGCTTCTATGACTTGTGTGTTTGCACGAATGGTATTGAGATATTCAACAGACAATAATCTGTTTTCATACATGTCATTTATTACTGTAATAGACCTTATTGTAAAGAATAGGCCGACTAATCCTACAAAAATCATAAAAATAGAGGTAACCGCTATAAGAAATAGTTCTTTTTGCGCTATTTTTAGGTTTTTTAGCCAATCTAAAAATAGATTCATTCCTGATTCCTTATATGGCTGATCAGGGTATAATAATTATCATTAGTTGAAAATTCATAGGTAATATAGACATAATTATGGGATAAATTCTGAATTCGCCTTATACTTAGCGAAAGTTAATGCTTAGATAGTATGTTCTTTTTATTAATTTAGAAATTCGGGCTAACTAAGTTATTTTATTAAGGTTATTTGTATTATTTTTGGTTGGTGATTTTACTGAGTTTCCTAGTACTAAGATTCTTTATTCGAAATTTATGTAATTTTATTCTCTATAATATTCATAATAAATGTTTGAGTTTTATTTCTATTTTCTTTAATATATAGTAAGGTTTTCTCAAACTTTATGCAGTTTAATAAATAACAAAGTAATATACTTATATTTAAATTAGGAATTGGAGAAAGTATTATGCCATCTGATGCAACATTTGAAAACTCAAGTGTAGAAGTGCAGGTGCAAGCCGTAGATCAGCAAGTGGCAACACCTACATTTACTTTGCCAAGATTAAATGTTTGGCAACTATTAAACTTATGTATCGGTTTTATCGGTATACAGTTTGCATGGTCTATGCAGATTGGCTTATCTGCAAGAGTTACTGAGCCATTAGGTGCAACTCCTTTGATATTTGGCTTAATATGGCTAGCAGGTCCAATTACGGGGATACTTGTACAACCTGTAATTGGTGTTGTAAGTGATAACATTTGGACAAAAATTGGAAGAAGACGTCCTTTTTTATTAGTTGGAGCTGTTTTAGGCAGCCTAGGATTAATTGCATTTCCAAAATCAGCTTTTATTGCTGAAAATTTTGGAATACTATCAGCAATAGTTGTTGCTGCTGCATTTTTATGGATTATTGATGCTTGTGTAAACATAAGTCAAGGACCATATAGGGCTTTAATTCCAGATGTTGCCCCACCTGAACAGCATGCTTTAGCTAATTCATTCTTGAGTTTTGCTATTGGTGCAGGTGCTGTTATTGCATTTGGAACTGCTCCTTTTATTAATTGGGCTTTTGGCTATCAAATGTCTATTTTTCAGCAATTTGTTATGGGTGCCATTGCATTTACTGTTGCTATGATCTGGACAACTGCTACAACTCCAGAAAAAAATAAACCTGTAAAAACAGCTGATAATACCGAGAGTGCTTTTGAGCCTGTAAGAAATTTTGCAATTAGTGCAGTAATCTCTTTGATAGTAACAAGCTTAATTTATGTATTTGGTAATTTTGATCTTTCAAATAAAGATTCTATTGCGCAATTACTATCCTGGTTTGTTTTAATCTTAAGTATTCCAATGCTTACAGTAGCATTAATCAGTTTTCCATCAAAAGAAGCTTATAAATTATGCGCAATGCAGTTCTTTACCTGGCTTGGCATTATGTCTATGTTTATTTATTTCAATAATTATGTAGTTCACAATGTTTATATGATTCCAGACTTATCCGTTGCAACTGAAGCTATTAAAGCACAATTTGCGGATAAAATATTAGCAGCTACCAACGTTTCTCAAACAGCATTTGCTATATTTAATGCTGTTTGTCTGGTTATATCAATTCCACTTGGAATTATTTGTGGCAAATTAGGAAAAAGAATAGTACATGCTCTTGCGCTTATGGCAATGGCAGCTGCTTTCTTCGGTTTAGCATTTGTTGCTAAGTCTGCAGGCAGTGTCCTCATATTTATGGGTGTAGCTGGTATAGGTTGGGCTTCAGTCCTAGCTTTACCTTTTGCACTT